>JACCDM010613235.1_pt1 | contig 126170 bp, 123 predicted proteins | sample 7445851 | NCBI WGS metagenome assembly JACCDM01 (sample SAMN15323438, study PRJNA562643) | freshwater metagenome | isolation source: river surface water | place: USA:Blue River Watershed | collected 2017-08-16
AAAACTTCTGGCGGTGCGGACGGGACTCGAACCCGCGACCCCCGGCGTGACAGGCCGGTATTCTAACCAACTGAACTACCGCACCAGAAGGGCTGCAAATATACTGCGGTTACGCAGATTTCAAAATTCGTGCGGGCTTCATTTTGCGAATCCAAATCCACGGTAGGCTGAGAGCAGGAGTAAAGCTCAGAAAAACAAGAAAATACAAGAATAAAAATCGCGAAAAATCCCATGAAACGGGCACTTGATCCACATAATAAGTGTCTGGATTGAGGCGTATATAACCGGTTAGGTCCTGCATCCAGAGGGCTAGCATCGAGATTCCGATACCCCAAAGCGCACCGCGAACGAGCATTGGTGCGAGCATTCCGAAGAGCGCCACGGGCGCATGGGACGGAGACCACCCGAGGGCCCGAAGCAATGCCAAGGCCCGCTGCTGCTCGAGGGAAAGGATGAGTAAAGTTCCGCCTAAATTCACCGCACCTACCACGAGCAGCACCACGGCCAAAATGGCCACATTTGCGTCAAAAAGGTCGAGCCACTGGTAGAGCGCGGGCAGATCGTCGCTGGGGCGGTACACTTCGAGTGTAAATGGGATTTGGCTGCGCAACGTTTCAAAATCCATTTCGGCAAATCCTTCAGTACCGTAGTGCACCCACGTCCCCTGGGCACTGTCGGGCCAGCGCTGGAGTGCCCGGATTCCGTCCAAAAGTCCGACAGCTGTCTGAGCGTCCCACTCGGCCAACCCAGTTCGATACAAACCCGTGACGTTCAAGTAGCGCACAGTGGGGGCGGATCCCGCCTCGCGGCTCGCATAAAAGGGCATTTCGTCTCCGACATGAAGACCGAGCCGAGCGCTGAGTTTTTCGCTGAGCAGGACGTCGTAGGGTTCTTGCGGTGCGGAACCTTCGGTGATGAGTTCGCTCCAGGCGGGGTTCCATCGGTGCCAGCCCAGCCACTGAAGGCCTTCCATTCCTTGGGGGCCAGTAGCCACGCCGGCTTTCCAGGCCATTTGCATCCAAGAAGCGGAATCCAGTTCCAACACTTCAAAATGCGGCTGGGTTTCGTAGGGGGAAGATTGGTCAATGTTCCGAATTTGGGCGTGCCCGTAAAACAGACCCACCTTTTCGCGAATGGCCGACTGGAGTCCGCCCGAAAACGAAGTTGCCAGCGTGAGCGCCGCAAAGGTGCTTGCGACGACCGCGGTGGCGATTATCTTGGCCCTGCGCTGCCGGCGGTTGGACGAACTCCACCTGCGGCCGAGCAGCCACGACGTACGAATGCGCTGGAACGATTCCATAAGAACCAAAGGTACGGGCCTTGCCGTGGCCGTGCTACTTTGCGCCCTGAACCTTGGGGCCCAGCACCTCACCTATGGTGCGGAGCGCGAGCGGGCCTACATTCACGAACTCAAAGGCAAGCGCGTGGCGTTGGTGGCCCATGCGGCGTCGCTGGCTGACGGTGAGCACACAGTAGACCGTTTTCTACGGCGCGGAATCGACTTGCGCTTTGTGTTTACTCCCGAACACGGGTTTCGCGGAACCGCCTCGGCTGGTGAAAAGGTCGACGCCACCCGAGATTCCGCCACCGGACTCAAGTTAGTGTCGCTCTATGGAAGCCACCGAAAACCAACTGCCGACGACCTGGACAGCATTGATGTGGTGGTGTACGACCTGCAGGATTTGAGCATTCGCTTTTACACTTATGTGTCGACCCTGGCCTACGTAATGGAAGCCTGTGCCGAGCACGGCAAGACGCTGTTGGTGCTTGACCGCCCTACGCCATTTGCCGGCGTGGTCGACGGTCCAATTCTCGATACCTCGCAGCATCGAAGCTTTGTGGGCTTGCATCCAGTTCCCGTGCTTTATGGTCTCACATCAGGCGAATATGCTCAAATGGCAAAGGGTGAGGGCTGGATTAAAGGTGGGGATTCCCTTGATCTTCAGGTGGTTTCGATGGCGAACTACCACCGTGAGCGGCGCTATCCCTTAGCGGCCCCATCGCCCAACTTGGCGACCTCCCACGCTATCGACTGGTACCCCTCGCTGTGTTTTTTTGAAGCAACTGACGTGTCTGTGGGGCGCGGAACCGTTCATCCTTTTGAGTCCTATGGGGCTCCGTGGTGGGGCGACTCTTCGTTTGGTTTTGTTCCCCAGTCGCGGGTCGGAGCGGCAAAGCCGCCGCACGAAGGCGACACGTGCTACGGTGTTGATCTTCGGGGTGTCCCTGGACCATTGGGTATTGACTGGCAGCCGCTGTGGGAGGCCGCGCGCCGCTACGACTCACTGACTTTGGTTGACAGCCTCACAGCGCGAGCGCCTTTTTACAAGAGCTTTTTGCATCGTTTGGCAGGCACGACTACCCTAGGTACGGCGTTGGACGAAGGGTGGACCTCAGATCAGTTCCGCACCTGGTACCAGCAGGACCTCATGAGCTACCAGTTCGCTCGGATGCGCTACTTACTTTATGAAGAGCGGGCTGAAGAGCGTGAAGTGCCTGTGATCGATGAGGTTGTTCCCAGCAAAGCCAAGGGCAAACGCCAAAAACGCATCAAAAGTCGACGATAATTCCGATACCTGGCTGCACGATACCCTGGGTGTTGTCGAGGAATTTCGTGAGGAATTGGGTGGTATTGTTGGGGTCCACAACCGGATTGCCCTCGGCGTCACGCACGACATCGATGAATTTTGGGCCCTCGAGCTTGTAGGCCAAGGCGTTCTGAACGTCCATATAGAGGTCGAGGTTCCACTTTTTAAAGAACCATTTTTTGTCTACGCGAATGTTGAGACGGTCGAACTCTCCATAGCGCTCGGAATTCAATCGGCTAAAGTCAGGAAGTCCGCGGCCAAACACATTCCAGTTTTGGATGTTGGCGCTGCGTTCGAGGTCAAATGGGGTATAGGGAGCACCACCAAGATGCTGGTACTGTCCGCCAAATTCCCAGTTTTTGCCAAACTTTTTGCCGAACGTAAACGTGGCAATCATGCGGTTGTCCCATGACGAGGGCACGTAGTTCCCAAAGAAGTCGGCGAACTCGCTCCGCACGAGGGTGATGGCGGCGATTCCGAACCAACCCTTGAACAACTTTTGCTGGTAGGTGAATTCGGCTCCGTAGGCGCGGCCCGTGCTGGTCGGTGTCGCGAGTTGGTTTCCGATGACCCCAAAATCTCCGCCCAAGGTGGCAAGTGAAATGCTGTCGCGCAACAAGAGGGGGTAGTACTGGTAGGCTTTGTAGAAGCCTTCAACACTGGCTTTGGCGTTCCATGGAAGGAACCGAGTGCTACCGAGCACGTAGTGATCCGCTTGAATGAAACGCAGCGATTGGTTGTCACCATCTGCTCCCACATAACCCAATGCGGTGAACGGAGGAAGCTGGAAGTATCGGCCCACATTCGCGTCGACCGTCCAGTCCGCATTGATGTTGTAGCTCAGCGCGATGCGCGGCGAAAGCTGGTCAAGCGGGTTGCGGGTGCTTTCGTTGAAGCTCAAAACGTCAGTGCGGAGCCCTAGGGATAGCTTCATGCGTCCTTCGGCGAAGGTTCCGACGGCATTGGCAAAAAGTGATCCGCGGTAGTATACGTCGGCTGTCTCGTAGTCAAGAACGAATCCGCCGGGGAAGCGCTTGTCGTACGTCGAGGTGTTGTACTTCAGCTGCTCGGCGCCGAATCCCACGAGGCCTTCCCAGTTTTTGGCCTTCCAGGGCTGTTCGACGCGAAGCTTGTTGGCGATTTCTTGGCTGCCGTAGTTGAGCAGTAGTTCGCCATTTCGGTCGTTGTTGAAGTACTTCTCGGATTCGTTATTGAGCATAAATCGGCTCAGCACGATGTTCGTGGCGCCGAAGCGTCCAAAATGGGTGTATTTGGCTCCGATCGAGTAGTTCCACTGATTGTAGGATGGTAGGTAGTTCAAAATGTAGCGCTGGTCCTCGGTTTCGTTGCGTTCGAGGTTGAGCTCGCTGACGTCGTAGGCACCCAAGCTCAAGAATGTGATCTGGTTTTTGCGGTTGAACTTGTGCTTGATTTTTACCTGGTAGTCGTTGTAGGTGGGCAAAAACGGAAGCCCGATCACCCCAAATAAGTACTGCAGGTAGCTGCGTCGCACGCTGGCGAGGTAGGTGGTTTTTTTCGACAGCGGACCATCTAGGGTAAGGCCGACTTCAGAGGCGCCCACTTGGAAGATTCCGTTGACTTTTTCTTCGGAACCGTCGCGCAAGTTGAGTTCCATCACCGAGCTCAAGCTTCCGCCGCGCTGCACGGGGAACGCACTTGTGTAGAAGTCGACGTCGCGAATGAAGTTCACGTTGATCATGCCCACTGGGCCGCCGCTCGCGCCTTGCGTGGCAAAGTGGTTGATGGCAGGAATCTCGATTCCATCCAAGAAGAAGATGTTTTCATTCGGGCCGCCGCCGCGAATGATGAGGTCATTGCGAAACGCCGCACCACCACTGGCCACACCGGGAAGTGACTGAATTACTTTAGAAATGTCTTGGTTGGCGCCCGGATTGCGTCGGATTTCGTTGATTCCGATGCTTTGAACGCTTACGGGAGATTGGTCCTCACGCTGAAACTGGGCTTGGGCAGTGATTTCGACTTCTTCAAGCTGGGTGGTGGATTCCTTGAGGCGCACGGGAAGTTCGGCCGCCTTGGCCCGAGTGAGTTGAACCTCGAATGCGGTATATGCTTGGTATCCTATGGCCTCGACGCGCACGTTCACTAATCCAGGGGCGAGGTTTTCGATGCGGAACTTGCCTTCGAAGTCGCTAAGTCCCGTAGCGCTGCGTCCTTCGATTCGGACAACGGCGCCGGGAATGGGTTCATTGGTGACATTGTCCACGATGGTGCCTCGTATGCTTGCTTGGGCTAACGCGTTGAACGAGAGGAGACTGAACGCAGTGACTACTACGAAGCGCAGGGTTTGTTGAATCTTCATACCCGAATTAACCACTTTTGCGGGTATTTGTTCAACAAAAAAGGGCAAAAAAGCGCGAATGCCTTTTTGCCCCTCGTAAAGTCGTAAAGAAATGCTACTTCAAGCTGCCAATTAGCTTCTGGACATCCTCTTCGTTGCTGAAGGACTTCCCGTTGGCCTTGGCGTCTGCCTGCCCAGCCTTGAGCGATGCCTGCGCAGCCTTCATCGCGTCCTTGGTCTTGCTGTTTTTGGCGAGAATTTGGGCGTAGAGGTAGTGCACGTACCAGTTGTCGGCCTTCAGCTCGCAGGCCTTAGCCGCCCACTTCTCGGCTTCGGGCATTCCTTGGTCTGAGGCGTAGCGCGCCGCATTGCGCCACACGGTCCATGCGGCATTCGGATCACTTACGGCCTTTTCGAGGTTGGCCTTGGCCATCTTGGCCGTCGGAACCTCAAAGCTGTAGCGTGCGCGGAGCTTACCCCACGCCACGATCAGGTCACCGCCGTCGGTAGACAAGTTGTCCCAGTAGAGCGTCATCGATTCGACAAACTCGCCTTCTTCAACCGGAGCCGAAATGCGCGCCACGTCCTTCTCAGCCGTGTACTCATATATGCCCCATCCTTTGATGTCGGTGTTGACGACGAGCGTCCATTCTCCGTCGTTCGGAATCAGCGAAAGGCTGTAGGTTCCGGCCGGAATAGAGAACTTACCCGACGTTGCTTCGGTACTGAGTTCGAGCAGCGTGCTGCCGTTAGCTCCCATGCGCCAGTGGGTCCCAACGGGAACGACTTCGGTGTAAATGTCGCGGCCCTTCGCGCTTGGGCGCCAGAAGGTCAGTTTGGTGTCGGTAAGGCCAATGCGCTGCTCAACCACCGCCTTGGGCGAAGGTTGGGGAAGGTCTTGGGCCAAGATTCCCGTGCCCGTAAGCGCAAGGAATCCCAAAATAAGTTGCTTTTTCATGTGGGTGAATTTACACATTAAACAAGTCGCTCGAGCGAACGGTTCACGAAGGCGGTCAGCCGCTCACCGGTCAAAAGGCCTTGCTGCAGTAGTGCTAGATCTTTGGCGTGTAGAATGAGCTGGTCGCGCTCGGCGGGTTCATCAGACGTGAGGATTTTGCCTGCCAGCGCATGGTTTCCGTTCACGACGACGTCGTAGTGGTCCGGGAAGTCGCCCATGCCCATGAATCCGCCGCCACCGGTCGCACTCATCTCCTTCATGCGGCGCATGTACTCGGGCATCACGACCATCATCGGCAGGTCGTCGCTGGCCAGCGCTTCGACGCGAACACTGTAGTTCTTGTCGTTGATGGCGCCTTCGACGTAGTCCTTGAGGCTCTCTTTTTCTGAATCAGTCAGCAGGTGCGCTCGCTCGCCTTCTTTCGGAATCAGTTTGTCGAGCATGTCGCTGTCCACACGTGCGAAGCGAACTTTTTCTTTGGCGCCCTCGATTTTTTGAATCCAGTGCCCCGCAATCGGAGAGTCGAGCAGTACCACGTCGTAGCCTTCGGCCTTGGCCTTTTGGATGTAGCTGTGCTGGCTGTCTTTGTTCGAGGCATAAAGCACCACCTTCGTGCCCTCTTTGTCGGTCTGCAGGGTGCTAATTTTTTCGAGGTACTCGTCGACCGTGTAGTTCTGGTCGTTCACCGCGCTGCGAAGTAGGCTGAACTTCTGAGCGCGCTCAAAGAACTTGTCGTCAGTCACCATTCCATACTCGATGATGACGGCAATGTCCTTGAACTTTTGCTCAAAGTCGGCGCGGTCAGCCTTAAACATTTCTTCGAGCTTGTCAGCCACCTTTTTGGTGATGTGACCGCTGATTTTTTTGACGTTTCCGTCGGCCTGTAGGTAGCTGCGCGATACATTGAGCGGAATATCCTTGGAGTCGATGACGCCGTGCAGCATCATCAAGAATTCAGGAACGATTCCCTCGACGTTGTCGGTCACAAAAACCTGAGATTGGTAGAGCTGTATTTTGTTCTTGTTCAGCTCCATGTTGGGCTTGATTTTCGGGAAGAACAAAATTCCGGTCAAATCAAACGGGTAGTCCACATTCATGTGGATGTGGAAGAGGGGCTCCTCAAACGTATAGGGGTAAAGTGCTTTGTAGAAGGCCTTGTAGTCCTCGTCGCTGAGTTCGCTTGGCTTTTTGGTCCACGCCGGACTGTCGGGGTTGATGACGTTGGGGACCTTCTTGGTTTCCCACTTCGCGTCTTCGCCTTCTTTAGCGGCGTTAAAGCGTTCGTCTTTTTCGCCGCAGATGATGGGCACGCTCATGAATCGGGCGTACTTCTTCAGCAGCTCGTTGATCTTGAATTCCTCGAGAAATTCTTCGGAGTCGCCGTCAATGTGCAGGACGATGTCGGTTCCGCGGTCCTTCTTCTTTTTGGTGTCGAGGCTGTATTCAGGTGAGCCATCGCACGACCACAGTGCGCCTTCGTCTTCGGTGGACTTCCAGCTGCGGGTGTGGATTTCGACCTTGCTCGACACCATAAAGCTCGAGTAGAATCCGAGTCCAAAGTGGCCAATCATGGCGCCTTTGTCGATCTTGCCCTCGTACGCGTTCACGAATTCAGTAGCACCCGAAAAGGCCACGTCGTTGATGTACTTGTTGACTTCGTCGGACGTCATACCGATTCCGCGGTCGCGAATGGTGATGGTCTTTTTCTTTTTGTCGACGTCGACGTGAATGCTGAGGTCGCCGAGTTCCCCAGAGAATTCGCCAAGGTTGCTCAGCGTTTTGAGCTTGTTGGTGGCGTCAACCGCGTTCGAAATCAGTTCGCGAAGGAAAATTTCGTGGTCGCTGTAGAGAAATTTCTTGATGACGGGAAAGATGTTGTCCGCCGATACATTGATTTTACCTGTAGCCATTTTTTAATCGTTTAGTGCGGTCACGATGGAACAAGGGGCATGCCACAGCCGTTACCTTCGTAGAGAACTGACAAAATGGCAAGTACCCCGTTTATTACCGTGCGATTTTTACGCTGGCAGGGCCGCAAAGCCCAGTGGTGGGCCTTTGGTTCCCAAGGTTTTGCCTTGCGTCAACCGTGGTCGGCCGACGGGCTTCGCTTCGCCAAGCAGCTCGGAAGCGGTGCCGGGAGCGGATTTTCAATCTGGCCGGACTTCAGCACCTATGCGTGGTTTGGTGTTTGGGATTCCGAGTCGCAGGCCGAAGCCTTTTTTGCGGGCGACACCCGCTGGGCCGAGTGGCGTGCATCAGCCCACGAGGAGTGGGGCTGGAATGCCCAACCCGTTCGCGGTCACGGAAGCTGGGGCGGTGTACACCTGCTCGAGGGGGCAACGCTCGCGACATTGAATCCAACCGACGAAGTGGCCGTGCTCACTCGAGCGCGCATCAAATGGTCGCAGGCGATTCGCTTTTGGTGGAACGTTCCAGGTGCCAGCCGCCACCTCGATCAGTTGCCGGACCTGATGTACCGCAAAGGCGTAGGGGAGCTGCCCCTTGTCGAACAGGCCACGTTAAGTGTGTGGCGCAACGCCGAAGCCCTCGACGCCTTTGCCTACCGAAGCCGCGAGCATGCACCCATGGTGCGCAAAACTCGAGAATTCGGTTGGTACAGCGAAGAAATGTTCCTCAGGATGAAGGTATTGACCCGTTGGGAGCCGCGCCCTATCTTGGGTGCATGACCGGACTGCGCTACCTTCTTTCTCTTCTGCTTCCTGCATCCATTTACGTGGGGCTGTTGAGCCATGGGCCATGGGCCTATGCGGCCCTAACATTTGCGTTCGGGCTTGTGCCACTGCTCGAGGCGGTTTTGCCCACGTTTGCGGCGAATCTAAGCGAGGCCCAGCGGGCCGAGCGACTGCGTCAACCGTGGTACGACGTACTTGTGCTGGTCCAGATTCCGCTTCACCTCGGTGCGATTGTACTCTTTTTAATGGTGGTGCCCGAAGACCGCGCCGCCGGCGACCTCACGTCATTGGTCGGGCACATTACGGCGATGGGCGTTTCGTGCGGGTCCCTTGCAATTAATATCGCTCATGAGCTCGGTCACCGACCCAACGGCATTTACCAACGGCTTGCCCAAGGTCTTTTGGTGACCACACTCTATGGGCAATTTTTCATCGACCACAACTTGGGCCACCACAAAAACGTCGCTACGCCTGAGGATGCGTCGACCGCACGCTACGGTGAAGTGCTGTATAACTTTTGGTTCCGCAGTATCATTGGGGTGTGGCAGACCGCGTGGCGACTGAAACCTGGACTAATGGCGCTACTTTTTTCTGCTGAGGTGCTGATGCTCTTGGGAATTTGGATGAGTGCACCCTTGGCATTCGTTCCATTCCTGATCGCTTCGCTAATGGGGATTCTACTCCTTGAGACGGTTAACTACATCGAGCACTATGGGCTCCTTCGGGCAAAAGTGAGCGAGTTCCGCTACGAAAACGCCCAACCGATTCATTCGTGGAATTCAAACCATCCGCTCGGTCGCTTTATGCTGTTTGAACTGACCCGCCACTCAGACCACCACGCGCATCCCCACAAGCCGTACCCCGTGCTGGACCACTTTGACGAGGCCCCACAAATGCCCGCTGGCTATCCGGCGATGATGGTTCTGGCGGCTATTCCGCCCATTTGGTTTCGGGTGATGAATCCTCGGCTAAAGCCAGCAACTAGTTGCTAGTTACGCAACTAGACACCAGCAACAAGTTACCAGTAGCAAGAAACTAGAATGGATTGGTAGCCCAGACGCCGAGTTCGGGGATGAATCCGCGGTCGTCCATCGCCAAAGCGCTCACCATGGCATGGGCTAGCTCTTCGGGGCGCAGCATGTTGTCCTTGAGCGGCTTCTCTTCGCGGTTCTCGACATTGAATGCGGTGGGTACTGCAGATGGGTTCACGAGCATCACACGTATATTGAATGGACGCAGTTCGTCGCGCCAGCATTCGGTCATTCCGCGCACGGCAAACTTAGAGGCGGCGTAGACGGTTCCGTTTTTAAATCCGCGCACACCTGCACTCGAAGCAATATTGATGATGTTGCCCTTGTTTTGGGCCTTCATACGGCGAGCGGCTTCGCGACCGATGAGTGCGGCGCCAAATACGTTGGTGTGAAAAATGGTTTCGAAGTCCGACCATGACACTTCATCCACGGGACCAAAGAATCCGATGCCCGCGTTATTGATGAGCACATCAAGGCCACCCCATTCGCGGTCGATCTCGGCGTACATCGCCATAATGTCGGACTCCTTGCTCGCATCATAGGGCAGTGCCCAGGCGCCCAGCTCAGCGGCTACTTGTTTGAGTTTGCTGCGGTCGCGTCCGGTGATGGCCACGCGAGCTCCGCGCTCGATGAGCAGTTGGGCAGTGGCTTTACCGAGGCCTGAAGAGCCTCCGGTGATCAAAATGCGGGCATTGGTGAATTCCATGGATACAGTTTAAAAAGATAACGGGTGCGGACTGCGCAAGTTCACGTGAACCGGTACTCAATAACGCGGTCGCGCACTTCAAAGGGAACTACCGAACTCAATCCAAGGTAGTTGGCACCATCTTCTGCAGAAGAAAATCCGCGGAACGCAGCGAGGGGCGGCATGCCGATGAGCTCAGAGCCTCGGGCTTCGAGCCCATGGTTTTTTGCTAACTGATTGACAGTGTCGAAGACATCCTTGAGTACCGCTCGGTTGAGGTCCGTGATGTTGCAGCTCACTTGACTGCAGCCAAATTCAGGGGTATCCCAGCCGATGGCGCGTACACCGGTCAAACCGCCACCTGGGTGCTCGCGAACGGCTGCGGCAATTTCTTTGGCCACGGCAAGGTTGGTCGCGGATAGATTCACGTTGTAGGCGAGCAAAAAGTCACGCGCTCCAAGCGCCATTGCGCCAAATTCGGGGTGGTAGGACCCGAAGTCGAGGTCGTTTTGGCGAACTTCGACACCCTCGTACTGGCCTTTTCGGACGTTGGCAAGCAGGCGGAATTCCGGGCGTCGAGCGTTGCGGGAATAAAACCAACCTCCGGCGGGAAGCTCGCTCAGTCCAGAAGCCACTCGTTCGGCCGCTTGGTCGGCGAGGGCCGATTCTTCAGGCCTCAAGGCCACTACCGGGCAGACGTCCACGGCGCCGATGCGTGGGTGTGCCCCATGATGCTGGCGCATATCAATATGTGTGGTGGCGGCGGAAACTAACGCAATGCATCCGTCCACCACGGCGTCCGCGGGACCCGCAAACGTGTACACGGTTCGGTGGGCATCCCAGCCGGCGTCGCGGTGCCACAGCTGCACCTCGGGTACGTCACGTAGCGCGGAACTAAGCGCGTCGAGTACGGCGGGGTCGCGCCCTTCTGACACGTTGGCGACGCATTCCAGCCATCCTGCCGGGGCATGCACTACCAGGGGAGGTTTTGGGTTCCTCGCACAAAGTCAAGTAGAAGCATGGCGGCGGCTTTCGCCTGGCCGGGTCGCTCGCCCTCAGAAGCGTAGCTCAGAGCCAGTTCGGTGAGGTGCACGTAGGCGACTTGGCCGGTCTGTCCGGCGCGGTAGGCCAGTTCGCGTGCCTGCAGCCAGGTCCATCCACTCGACGTTTGGGCACTTGATGGAGCGCCAGTAATTCCGTCCACGTCGATTTCGAGACCAAATTGACCCAACTGCACGTGGCCAAGCATTCGGTCGAGGGCGGATTCCCAGGATGTTTCGCCGCGCACTGCCCACGATTCAAACGTTTCAAACGCCCAGCCATTGGTGGACTTCAGTCGTTCAAGGCTCGCAGCGTTCACCGCGTACTCACTCAGACCCAGCACCGCATAGCGGTCGAGGTAGCCCCGCGAATGGGCGTAGCTGAACCCATTGCCGCTGTGGCGGCCTTCGAGGTCGCGCACGTCGGGGTGCGGATCCAGGTTCAGCGCATGCACGGCTTTGCCTTGGGTTTCAGACGCTGCCCAAAGCAAGGGCAGTGCGTTGTTGTGGCCGCCTCCCACGACCAAGGGGATGATTCCGGCCTTCATCCACGGCAGCACTGCAGCATGAACCGCTTCGTCCACTGCGTCCACGCTGCCGGCATGGCGCAAATCTAAGATTCCGCCCCAGGCAAAGTCAGTGCCGCGCACCCAATCGTTGCACGGAATGTTGAGCAGTGCCCGAAGCACAGCCTCTGGGCTGTCTGCCGCCCCTGGGCGCCCGCCGTTGGCGCGCACGCCGAGGTCTTCGGCTAGGCCAAAGAGCACAAAAGGAGCCGCTCCGGTCGGGGCGAGGTTGTCGCCGATCCGCTGCTCTCCGGCACGCGGTGTGTACAGGTGGGACCAAGGATTATCGGCCATAAATTAGGGTTTGGGCGATTCGGTGTTCGCTGGTGAAGTAGGGGAGTTCTGCGAAGTCGTCCATCGGATGAGTGAGGATGACGTGCGCTTCCATTCCGGGCTGTATGCGGCCCATTCGTCCTTCGGCGCCCACAGCGTAGGCCGCGTTGGCAGTGAGTGCAGCCAATCCTTCGTCAACGCGCAACTTCATTTGGTGCGTGGCGAGGCTCCAGGCCATGCGCAGGTCGCTCGACGGCGCGGAACCTGGATTGCAGTCCGATGCGATCGCCAACGGCAAGCCCGCATCGATGATCTGCCGTCCCGGCGTGTAGGGGATGTTCAAGAACAGGGAACAATGGGGCAACGCCACGGGCATTGGGCCGTCGCTGTGGGCCCACGCTTGGGTTAGGCTCTTGAGGTCGGCCTCGGTGAGGACTTCGAGGTGGTCTACGCTGCGCGCCATCGCCTGGACCGACGCGTCAATTCCCCCGATGCTCTGAAACTGGTTGACGTGCGCTTTGAGCGGAATTCCGCGCTTCGCCGCGGCCTCAGCGAGCCGCAACAGATCGCTTGGGCTGAAGTAGTTGGCTTCGCAAAAGACATCGGCAAAGTCTACGAGACCCTCGTCGGCAAGGGCCGGAAGCCATTGGTTAATGGCCGCATCGACGTAGGATTCGAGGTTCGCACCCTTGGGTAGGGCGTGCAGCGCCAGAAACGTAGCCCAAAGCGGCATAGATTGCAGCTCGCGTGCGCGACGAATTACGCGAAGCATTTTTCGTTCCGACTCGAACGTCAGCCCATAGCCACTCTTGATTTCGGCGGCCACTGTGCCGGTTGCGCGGGCTGTTTCGAGCCGTCGAAGCAGCGCTTCCAGCAGCTCGGACTCGTCAGCCGTAGCTATGGCGGCTGCGGAATTCAGAATTCCGCCCCCCGCCGCCGCAATGTCGTGGTAGCTGGCACCGTCAAGCCGCATGCGAAACTCGGTCACGCGCGGAGCTGCGTACACCAAATGCGTATGGCTGTCGATAAACCCCGGAAGCATCCATTGGCCCGTGCATCGGCGCACGTCCCAGTCCGCGTCGTCGGCAGGGCAGCCGTTCATCGAGCCAAGAGCCGCAATATGCCCGTCCACGACCTCGACGTACGCATCCTTAATCACGGGAAGTGAGGCCATTTCTGCACCGCAGAGTGGGGTGGTAGCGAGGGGCTGAGGGCTGCCGACTACGCCGGCGAGTTCGGTAAAGCGAATGCGCATGATACGAAGGTACGCTTCGCGTATTTTTGAAGGATGGCCGGCAACACTTTTGGTACGCAACTTCGCCTCACCACGTGGGGTGAGTCGCACGGCCCCGCAGTAGGTGGGGTACTCGACGGATTCCCCGCCGGAATCCCGCTGGACCTCAGCGCCGTCGACGCGGAACTCGACCGCCGTAAGCCCCGCGGGGCGGCTGGAACGCCGCGCCGCGAGTCTGACGCCGTCGAATGGCTCTCGGGGCTTCATCCTGAGCCCGACGCGCAGGGACGCCGCCTGAGTCTCGGGACGCCGATCGCCTTTTTAGTGCGGAATTCCAATACCCAATCAGGGGATTACACTGCCTTGGCGGATGTATTTCGTCCGGGCCATGCCGACGCCACCTACCAAGCCAAGTACGGAATCCGCGACGTGCGCGGCGGAGGCCGAAGCTCGGCCCGCGAAACCGTGGCTCGCGTGGTCGCCGGGGCGCTGGCCAAGCAGCTGCTCGGTCCCGAGGTCACTGTGCGCGCCGCAGTGGAACGTGCGGCGGGAATCTCGGCGAGCGATCCCACAACATGGGACTGGTCCCTGCGCGAGCAAAGCGTTGTGGGCTGTCCGGACCTAGTTGCCTCAGCCGCAATCGAAGCAGAAGTTGTCCGCCGCCGCGACGAAGGCGACTCAGCGGGTGGAGTGATCTATCTCGAGGCACTTGGAGTTCCCGCTGGTTGGGGGGAACCCGTATTCGACAAGCTGCATGCCGTGCTGGGTCACGCGTTGCTCAGTATTAATGCTGTCAAGGGCGTGGAATTTGGAGATGGATTCGACGGCGCAGACCTGCGCGGCAGCCAGCACAACGATGCGCCCGATGCTGACGGAGTCGTGCGCCAAAACCGCGAAGGCGGAATCACCGGGGGGATCAGCAACGGCCGTCCCATCACGGCGCGTATCGCATTCAAGCCTGTTTCAAGTATTGCATTAAATCAAAACGCATTAAATGCTGACGGTGAGATGCAAAAGTTGAGTATTTCAGGTCGCCACGACGCGCTTGTGGTTCCGCGTGCGTTGCCCATCGTCGAGGCGATGACAGCCTTAGCACTTGCGGATGCCATGCTAAACCATAAAATTCAAAATCAAAAATCATTATGAAACTTCACCATAAAATTCTGATTGGCATGGTGCTTGGCCTGCTTTGGGCCATTGGTTCAGCCTTTGTCGGTGGGGCTCAATTCACTCAAGATTGGATTGCACCGTTTGGTACGTTGTTCATCAATGCGATGAAGCTGATCGCGGTTCCTTTGGTGCTATTCAGCATTATTGATGGGGTTGGACAGGTTGGTGACCCTAGGGCACTTGGTCGCATCGGAGGAAAAACCCTTGGTTTGTACTTGGTCACGACGTTAGCGGCAATTTTGATGGGTGTCTTTGCGGTCAACTTAGTGAAACCTGGACTTACAGCATCGTACGAACAGCGCCTTGAAAACCGCAGGGGTTTCGAAGCTTGGCTCCATGCCAATCAAAGGCAAAGTCCTGACGGAAAATGGCTTACGGATGCTACGGCAGCTGATGCATCTACCGTGGTAGACGCTACGCTTGATGCCCAAATTGCCGATGTTCGCTCAGGTAACCGCGGACCATTAGAATTCATACACGAAATGGTCCCGAGTAATGTATTTGAAGCACTTACGGACGGTAGTATGCTCCAGATAATTGTGTTTGCCATTTTTTTTGGAGTAATTCTCGTACTCATGCCTCGCGAGCAGACAGATCGCGTTCGGCCCTTAATGGGACAATTGTCTGCCGTCTTTGTCCACATGGTGGTTGTGGTTATGAATGCGGCTCCCTTTTTTGTGTTTGCCTTGATGGCTGGCACACTGACCAAACTCACTGGTGATGATCCTGGTCGACTGCCGAATTTGCTTCAAACCTACGGAACATACATGCTGACTGTACTTGGTGGACTTTTAGTTCTGCTGGTCACCATGTATCCCACGTTGGTTTGGCTCGGTACCCGCAAGTACGGTTGGTCGTGGTGGAAGAGTTTTCAGTTTTTCTTTCGTGGAATGCGTCCCGCCCAGCTACTCGCGTTCAGCACCTCGTCATCTGCCGCTACCCTTCCGGTCACCCTAGAATGTGTGCACGACAACCTCAAGGTGGATGAGCAGGTCAGTCAATTTACGCTTCCGATCGGGGCCACTGTAAACATGGACGGAACCAGCTTATATCAAGCCGTTGCTGTTATTTTTCTTGCGCAGTTTCACTTGGTTGATTTGTCCCTTGCGCAGCAGGCGACAATTGTCGTTACTGCGGTAGCGGCCTCTGTAGGGGCGGCTGCCATCCCTTCGGCGGGACTCATCATGCTCATTATGGTTCTCGATGCCGTGGGTCTTAATCCGGCATGGATCGCGTTAATTTTTCCTGTAGACCGAATTTTAGATATGTGCCGTACCGTGGTGAATGTTTCCAGTGATGCCGCGGTAGCGCTTACTGTGGCGGCCAGCGAAGATAAATGGCACGGCGCGGAGTGAATTTGCCCTCCATCTGCCGGCGGTTACTGGTTTCTGGTTTCTGGTTGCCGGCCGTAGGCCGGCGTATTCAAGTAGCTGGTTTCTGGTTGCTCGCTTTCTCGAGTGAAGCCCAAGTTCAATTAGGGGATTGCGACAAAGCAGGAGCTCCATCTGCGCAAATCCTCAAGGCCGAAGGAGCATTGGCCAAAGGAGATCGCCCCATGGCGCAAGTCTACATGTCCACCATACGCCGCAAGGAGCCGGAATCCATTCATGGTTGGTACCTCGATGCGGAATTGGCGTTGCTCGTAGGCGAAGAGCGCGCCGCCTTGGCCCTCTACGAGAAGGTCTTCGCGGCCTGCCCCGACTACCTGAGCGACCTGGCCTTTCGGATTGGAGCGCTTCACGCGGGCCAAGGAAGGCGCGCCGAGGCCCAGCGGTACTGGGCCTCGCCCAACGCCGGGGCGGAGGCCCGGCGTTGGCTTCGCCGCTTTGCGCTGGAGGACTCGCTGCGGGCCCACCCGGTTCCGTTCAATCCCGAACCCATCGAGGGCCTGGCGACCTCAGCCGATGAATTTTTGGCGGTGCGCAGCCCCGACGGAAGCAAATGGTACCTCACGCGCCGTCGTAATGTGGTGGACCGCAAAAGTGGTCCCGCTGCCCGCACGTACCTCGAGGAGGCCTTGTGCGAAGGAATTCCGCAAGATGGAAGTGTCGAAGTCCGCCCCTTGGAGCACCCATTTAACGCGGGATTGAACGAAGGCGGTCCGTCGGTCAGTGCTGACGACCAGTGGATGGTGCTCACGGTGTGTGCTCCCGATGCCAACGGCTACCGCAACTGCGACCTCTTTGTGGCCCACCGCGAACTCGGCGAATGGTCGACGTTGCGGCGCCTCGACGAAGCGTCCACGCCGACCCACTGGGAATCCCAAGGTGCGCTCTCGGCCAACGGCGACCGCATCATCTTTTCGAGCGACCGTCCGGGAGGACGCGGCGGACTCGACCTCTGGATCACCCAGCGAAACCCGGACGGATCGTGGACTCAGCCTGTAAACCTCGGACCCGCAATCAATACCGACGGTGACGAGAAATCGCCCTTCTTGCATGCTGACGGCCGAACCCTATTCTTTTCAAGTGACGGCCACCCGGGAATGGGCGGGCTCGACGTGTTCTACACGAACTGGACCGCGCTCATGCAGCCGATTAACTTGGGCTATCCGATCAACACCGAAGAAGACGAGCTCGGATTCGGAGTGCACGCCAACGAACCATTGGGCTACTTCAGTCAGCGCCGTGAGGGGAGTGGCTACGACCTGATGCGCTTTGCCCTTCCGGCCGATGCAGCGGGGCGCCAGGTGGCTTTTGTGCGCGGAACCGTGGATGGCGACCTGCCCGACGGCGGACGGCCTACTCAGATTCGCATTGAGAATTTGAAAACCAAATCAAGCCAGTCTGTGGTCGTAGATGCTGCGAGCCGACGCTTCACAGCAGTAATCACCCGTGAAGACTTGGCTTCGAGTGTGCTCGAACTCGAGCACCCTGAGCTTGGCTATACGGCGCTCCGTCTCGAAGAATATCTGGATGAGACGGAGGTTCCTGCGCTCGTTGCTCGTACGGCTGCCCCTGGAGTCGAGTTTGCCCTGCGCAGCATTCTCTTTGGCACCGCCAGTTCTGAACTCAGCCCCGAGGACCGACTCGCCCTTGAGGGCTTCGCGCGCTACCTGCAGCGCCATCCGGAATTTCGCATTGAAATCCAAGGGCACACCGACAATGTCGGAGCGGCGTCCGCCAACTTGGTCCTATCGCAGCAGCGCGCCCAAAAGGTGCTTGAACACCTAGAGACCTTGGGCGTTTCGAGGGCGCGAATGACGGCCAAGGGCTACGGAACCAGCCGGCCAGTAGCAAGCAACCTAACCGAAGAGGGTCGCTCGCGCAACCGTCGTACGGCCTTCGAAATTTTGCCATAGCCGCTGCGCCAAGCACAAGTGCAAAAAAAAACCGCTCGTGAATCACGAACGGTCTTTGAAATGCTGTGGTACGTCGGCTTAGTGGCGGCGCTCCTTGATGCGTGCGCTCTTGCCAGTGCGCTCGCGCTGGTAGAAGATGCGCGCACGACGAACTTTACCGGTCTTGTTGACTTCGATTTTCTCGAGGTTGGGCATGTTTACCGGAAAGATGCGCTCAACGCCCACGGCGCCAGACATTTTGCGGATGGTGAAGGTTTCGGTGGCTCCGGCGCCTACGCGCTGGATGACGTCGCCGCGAAAGAACTGCGTACGCGTCTTTTCACCTTCAACAATTTTGTAGTACACCGTGATGGTGTCGCCTGCTTTGAATGAAGGGAAGTCCTTCTTGGCGATGTAGGTCTCTTGGACGTATTTAATGAGGTCCATGGGATCGGTTTTAATCGTTCAAACTGCAACGTGCTTCACTTTGAAACAGAGGTTGGGTTTGCAAAATCCCCGTTGGCGTAGTTCCTCTAGGGGCGGCAAAGGTAGTAAAAAATCCTTTTTATCAAATACCCGCACAGTGTGCAAGCGGACCATTTACCTTGAGGGCGGTTTCAGACTTCTTGCGTGCTACCCATGTGTCCATGGTTTCTTGGCGGCGTTGGTTTTCAACGTACTGCTTGAGCAGGGCCAAATCTTGCTTCAGGTTGGCACGGTGGGGATCAATTTTGTTTCGCAGGTGAATCAGACGAAAGTACTCTTTGCCCTGTTGATCCCGTACGAGTGAAGCCTCACTCAGATCATCCACTTCGAGGTTTTGAATGGCATAAAAAATTCCGCGGTCGAGCTGGTCCAGATTAAACGTAATGTCCATCGTGTTGGGGTTCAGCATGATTCCACCGTTGAGCTTGGTCTCTTCGTCCTCTGAAAATCGCTCGGCGGCTGCTGCAAAGGTGAGCGTGCCTCCGTTGATGGCGTTGCGAATGCTGTCCAAACGGCCTTGCGCAATGTCGAGGTCTTTTTGCTCCAGCTTGGGCTTGACCAAGATGTGGCGCAGGTCGAGTTCCTCGCCTCGCTTGGCTTGAAGCTGTACAATGTGGTATCCGAATTCTGTTTTAAATGGCTTTGAAATTTCGCCCACCTCAAGGTTGTACGACACCGCGTCGAACTCAGTCACGAATTGACCGCGCTTGATGCCTTTGTACTCGCCGCCGTTTCGGTTAGATCCTGGGTCTTCAGAGTAGAGAATCGCCATCGTGGCAAAACTCGATCCGTTCAGAATGCGGGTGCGGAGCTGATCTAGGCGCTCAATTGCTTCCTGTTCAGATTTTGCACTGACTTTAGGGTTGATAATGATTTGGGCAAGTTCGACTTCGGTTCCAATCAACGGAAGCGAGTCGAGGGGTAAGCCTTTGATTACATTCTCTACTTCTACCGGAGTAACCTTCACGTTTTCGGTGATGGTCGATTGCATACGTTGGGCCGTCAGCTGGTTGCGCATGAGCGGACGCATTTCTTCTTTGATTTCGATGACCGACTTTTTGTAGTACTCGGTTAAGCGGCGTTCGCTACCGATCTGGGCGATGAGCTGCTCGAGGCGGCGCGAAATATTGTCGTCGATTTCAGCGTCGTCCACGACCACCGAGTCAATCGCTGCGTGGTGCACTAAGAGTTTTTCGAGAATGAGCTCGTTGAGAACTTCGCATTCGCTGCGGTCTTGGCCCTCGCGCTTGAGGGTTTCTTTCATGATGCTCACGTCGGACTGCAAGATGATCTCGTTGCCCACTATGGCCACGACCCCGTCTGCGAGGACGGGTTGAGCAAAAGCTAAGGTTGCGGTTCCGAAGAAAAGGGCAAGTGCAGTCGTGAAGCGTGTGGGCAGGAGCATATGGGCAAACTTATGGAATAAGGGGAGTTAAGCGCCTACCTGCGCATTTCGTGCCAAAAGTTCGCGCGCTAGGTTGAGGTAGTTCTCTGCACCGGTCGATGCGGCGTCGTAGACCATAATGGGCTCGCCGAACGAGGGAGCCTCGCTCAGGCGCACGTTGCGCGAAATCACCGTGTCAAACACGAGCTGCTGAAAGTGCTGGCGAACTTCGTCGACGACTTGGTTGCTAAGGCGCAGGCGCGAATCGTACATGGTCAAAAGCATTCCTTCGATCTGAAGTTCCGGATTTTGCAAGTTTTGTACCGAGCGCACCGTATTCAAAAGCTTACCGAGGCCCTCGAGAGCAAAGTACTCACACTGGATGGGAATGATGACCGAGTCCGCAGCAGTGAGTGCGTTGAGTGTTACCAAACCTAGCGACGGAGCACAGTCAATAATGACGTAGTCATAATCCTCTTTGACCTCTGAAAGGGCCGCTTGGAGCATATACTCTCGTCGGGGCTTGTCTACCAATTCGAGTTCTGCAGCCACCAAGTCGAGGTGGGCGGGCATGAGCATGAGGTTGGGGTTCCGGCCATCCATAATTGCTTCTGCTGGGGTGGCAGTGTGCTCGAGTACGTGGTAGGTACCGGTCTTGGGTTCGGACGGGTCGTATCCCAGCGCAGAAGTGGCATTAGCTTGTGGGTCGGCGTCAATAAGCAGCACGCGCTGCTCAAGTACTCCAAGTGCACTGGCAAGGTTGACAGCAGTGGTGGTCTTTCCGACCCCACCTTTTTGGTTTGCTACGGCAATGATTTTTCCCACGGTGGCGAAGGTAGCACGGTCTGATGACCTGCCCGCGGGCTGTGGAAAACTTAATCCTTAATTTGAGCCACCCACGATGGGTTTGCGCACCACGCCGCAGTTGAGCATTTCGTCTCCGAAGTAGGGATTCATGACCACCTTTTCACGACTGATCCACGTTGCACCCTCGTAATCAAAGGCCATAGGACAGAACTGTAGGTAGAGGGTGTCTTCGCCAGGCTTGGATTCAAGTGAGACTAGGTAGGCTTGGGTGAGGCTATAAAAGGCTTCGCGCTGCGCCGCGAGGTCTGAGGTCGAAGCAATTTGGCGCACCGACGACAGAAGTTGGTCACCCTGGCTATTGCTGGTCCAGAGCGAATCCAAGTGCTTGGCGGCGGCTTGGGCTTCAGCGGGGTCCGAAGACACTAGCGCGTCTTTGATGCGCAAGTACTGGTCCAGCGGAACCTCCGCGTACGAATCCTTCAGATAAGTCCCGTGCACGGGTGCAGCGCTCTCCGTGGGTTTTGAAGATTCAGGAGCGGAACAAGCGGCCAGCAATGCTGCCGCGGCAATCAGTGCATACTTCATGCCCCAAAATTAGGACCTAGTTGCGTGCGTCCCGCATCGGATTGCTCCGCCAGCGGTCAGCACCGGTTGGCTTGGGAAGTGCCTCGAGGTGTACATCTGCATCGCCGCCCCAAGAGTTATTGTACAGGTCAATGTCTGCAAGTTCGCGGTATGGATCAAGGTCAATAGCGACAGCCTTCTTCGGCAAGAATACCGTTTTGGTAATCTCATCTTCAGATTGAATCCAGATTTCTGCTGGCCAGCGTTCTACGTGAGAAGTTCCGTCAGCAAATGTGTAGCGAACAATTACAGGCATAATTAGTCCTCCCACGTTGTGGACGGTTACTTCATGGAGGTAACCCTTGGGGCCGGGCTTTAAACTCGTTAAGCGTTTTGCGTCAGCCTTACTCACGGCGTGACGGTTGTATTCTGTTACGTAGAAATCGCGGTAGGCGGGGTCCTTGTCAACCTTGGTGGGACGGTTGCTGGTTGCATTGCGCTGGTTACCAATGAAATTTTGGTAGTCTTCGGTCGCTTCTGCTTTTCGCTGTGCTTCGAGTTCGGTGGGGTCAAGGGTCGGAACCGAGGCGATTCTGACCTTGCTGAGATCCTGATCTACGGCCTCGGTAGTGTAGAACCAACCGCGCCAAAACCAATCCAAATCAACCCCACTCGCGTCTTCCATGCTTCTGAAAAAATCTGCGGGCGATGGATGCTTAAATGCCCAGCGAGTACAGTAGGTCTTAAAGGCATGATCGAACAGTTCACGGCCCATCACCGTCTCGCGCAAAATATTTAGTGCGGTAGCTGGCTTGCCGTAGGCGTTGTTTCCGAACTGAATCACGCTTTCAGAATTGGTCATTATCGGAACTTGATTCAGTGCCGGTGAACGCATGTATTCGACGATTTTGTAGGCGGGCCCACGGCGCGAAGGGTAGTTAACATCCCACTCTTGTTCTGCTAGGTACTGAACAAACGTGTTTAAACCCTCATCCATCCAGGTCCACTGACGTTCGTCACTGTTAATGATCATGGGAAAGAAGTTGTGCCCAACTTCGTGAATGATCACGCTAATCATTCCGTGCTTGGTAGCCTCGGAATAGGTTCCGTCCGGATCAGGTCGGCCTCCGTTGAAGCAGATCATGGGGTACTCCATTCCAATGTCTTCAGTGTGCACCGAAATCGCTCGTTCGTAGGGATAATCCACCGTGTACTTTGAGTAGGTCTCGATTGTTTGGGCGACCGCTCGGGTCGAATATTGCTCCCACAATGGATTGCCTTCTTTCGGGTAAAATGATTCAGCAAGAGTCGTACGCGTTCCAACCTTGACGGCCATCGCATCCCAAATGAACTTGCGGCTCGAAGCAAAGGCAAAGTCCCGAACGTTTTTGGCAGTGAATACCCAAGTCTTGGTACTCGTCGCTTTCGTTTTCTCGCGCTCGCGGGCTTCAGATTCTGTAGCGATAATCACGGGTTTATCAGTGCTTTTGCGCGCTTCGGCAAGACGCTGGCGTTGGCTAGCCGTGAGGACTGAGGCTTCGTTTGTCAGGGTTCCCGTGGCGGCAACGAGGTGGTCGCTCGGAACGGTGATGGCTACTTTATAATCTCCGAACGGAAGTGTGAATTCACCCTGGCCGAGGAATTGCTTGTGCTGCCATCCCACATTGTCGCCATAGACGGCCATTCGCGGAAAAAACTGAGCAATGGTGTACAGTGTATTGCCTTCTTGATCAAAATGCTCGTATCCGCTGCGGCCCCCGACTTTCATCCGATCATTGACGAGGTAGTTCCATGCGACGTAAAAGCGAACGCTTTGTCCTGGAGCAAGTGGCGCTGCCAAATCAATGCGCATCATGGTGTTGTTAATCACGTGCGGGAGGGGAGCTCCAGAAGCGGATTTCACCTCGGTTACATTAAAACCTCCTTGATAGGGTTCCACATACTGTTCAGTGATTTGCTCTGGGGTGATTGAGGAAGGAATTCCACCTTTTTTGCTCTTGTCGGTCATCGACCCCGGCTTCATCATGTTTTGATCGAGCTGCACCCACAGGTAGGTCAGGGCATCGGGACTATTGTTGCGGTAGGTAATCCACTCAGTTCCGGTCAGTACATGAGTTTGTTCATTCAAGTTGAGTTGAATGTCATAATCTGCTCGGTTTTGGTAGTAGGCGTGGCCTGGTGCCCCTGCTGCATTTCGATAGCTATTCGGGGTCGGAAGCTCCTGCTCGAGCTGGCGGAACTTACTGTAGTCCAATCGGTCCGTGGAGACCTGCTGTCCAGCCATCGTAAGGCTTAACGCGACTGCACCAGCAGTCCAAAAAAAGATGGGGTTCTTCATGCCAAATACCATTGAGATGCCAAATGTAGCGAAATGCCGAGGGTTAATGCCCCCAGGGCGAGGGCAAAATCTTTGGGAGTGAATCCGCGGGCCGAAGCCATCCAGCGAAGGATGAACACTGCGGCGACAACGCTGAGTTGGCCGAGCTCGATTCCGCCCGCAAACCAGCCCCACGCTGCCCACAATGCGCCAGTGTCTGAGGGCAGAAGGGGGCCAAGGTCCTTTGCGAAGGCCAGTCCGTGAATGATTCCGAAGGCTGCTGCTACCGCAAGTTCAGGTCCAAGCCACCCGCGGCGGTTCATTTTCGGCGCGCCTTTGAACCATACTATGCGCCCAGCGGTAAGCACAAGTGTGGCGAGCACGGCCCCTTCGACTAGTGCCTCGTTGAATGGCATGTTCAGTGCGACCTGACTAGCCATAGATAGGGTGTGGCCGAGAGTAAAGGCTGTTAAGGCTCCGAGCCAAAGCTTGAAGTCGCGCGGTGCAAAAGGGGCTATTAATGCCGCGACGAAGAGCAGGTGGTCCCAAGCCCGTGCATCCCAAATGTGGTAGTAACCGAGTTCGGCAATTGGTGGTACGTTCATTTTAAATCAATTCTGGGATTGGCTTTGGTGCTGACTGCATCAATGCGACCCTTGGGATGGCGCACAAAGTACACGTTGCGCTGGTCTTCGAAGCGCTCGTGCAGAAGTTGGTCGGTAATAGTGAGCGGAAGTCCACCGTCGATGTGCATACGGATTTCCACGGCGTCCGCTTGGTACGTGAAGGCATCCATCTCAAGCACCAGGGTTTTGCGCCCTCGGTGTGCCTTGAGTTTACTGCGCAGGTAGACCTCGGCCTGCTGGCGCCCTTCAGGACGCTCAAGTCGGATTTTGGTTCCGCCCAAAGTTGCCGAAATGGCGTCCTCAAGATCGTCGGTGAACACGCGCACCACCCATTCAGTCCGCGTACTGCCCACCGTTAGCTCATGAGAGGCGAGGTGCATGGGGTGGTCGGCAGCCGTGAGCACTGCCAAAAGAAGAACTAATAAAAGGGTAAGGAGACGCGTTCGCACAGGTTGCAAACCTAAACATTTCCTAATTTGTAGCGATGAATTACCCGTACCAGGTTCGCACCCATGCCGAGTACCTCAACGCATACCAGGCAGCAGCGACCGATCCCGAAGCATTTTGGAGCAATGTAGCCGAGCACTTTCGCTGGAAGCGCAAATGGGACAAGGTGCTTGAATGGAATTTTGAGGAGCCTCGAATTGAATGGTTTAAAGGCGCCCAGCTCAACATTACCGAGAATTGCCTTGACCGGCACCTCGACGCCCGCGGAGACCAACCCGCATTGATTTTTGAGCCCAACGATCCAAGTGACCACGCTCGGGTTCTCTCGTACCGCGAACTGCACTTTAAAGTGATGCAGTTTGCCCAAGTGCTTAAAAACAACGGTGTTCAGAAAGGGGATCGTGTCTGCCTTTACATGGGAATGATTCCGGAATTGGCCATTGCCGTGCTCGCATGTGCGCGAATTGGCGCAGTGCATTCCGTGGTGTTTGGTGGATTTAGCGCCCAGGCCATCGCAGACCGCATCAATGACGCTCACGCCAAAGTGGTGGTTACCTGCGACGGAGCGTACCGCGGTGCCAAAGTGATTCCGCTCAAGTCGGTGGTGGACGACGCCATCATGGCTTGCCCTTCGGTCGAGAAGGTCATCGTGTCGAAGCATACCCGTACTCCGGTGTCGATGATCAAAGGCCGCGATGTGTGGTGGGACGACGAGATCAAGAGGGTCGAGTCTATGGGAAACCCCTATGTAGAGGCCGAGACGATGGACGCCGAGGACGTACTGTTCATTTTGTACACCAGCGGTTCAACCGGCAAGCCCAAAGGCGTGGTGCACGCCTGTGCCGGATACATGGTGTGGACAGCCTACACGTTTGTCAACGCCTTTCAGTACCAACCTGGCCAAGTACACTTTTGCACCGCCGACATTGGTTGGATTACGGGGCACAGCTACCTGATATATGGCCCGTTGAGTGCTGGAGCCACCACGCTGATGTTTGAAGGCGTGCCGACGTGGCCGGATGCCGGACGTTTTTGGGACATTGTGGACCGCCACCAGGTGAATGTTTTGTACACGGCTCCGACCGCCATACGAAGCTTGATGGGTTTTGGCGAGGAGCCCCTTCGCGGCAAGAAGCTAGATAGTCTTAAGGTGCTCGGAACCGTCGGTGAGCCCATTAATGAAGAAGCGTGGAACTGGTATGACACGCACATCGGAAAGGGAAAGTGCCCGATTGTTGACACTTGGTGGCAGACTGAAACCGGGGGGGTACTGATTACCAACCTGGCGGGCGTGACTCCGGCCAAGGCCACGTTTGCCACGCTTCCGATGCCCGGCGTAGAGCCCTTGCTGGTTGACGAGCACGGTTCTGAAGTTCACGGCAACGGGGTGAGCGGCAATCTCTGTATTCGCAAGCCGTGGCCAGGGATGCTTCGCACCACGTACGGCGACCACGAGCGCTGCCGGCAAACCTACTTCAGTGCCTATCCGGGGCTGTACTTCACCGGTGACGGCTGCTTGCGCGACGAAGACGGTCACTACCGAATTACTGGGCGAGTAGACGACGTGCTCAACGTGAGCGGGCACCGCATCGGAACCGCCGAAGTCGAAAACGCCCTTAACATGCACTCCGGTGTGGTGGAGTCAGCGGTAGTAGGGTTTCCACACGACATCAAGGGTCAAGGCATCTACGCCTACGTGGTCTACCAGGGCGACCACGACGACGAAAACCGCACGCGACAAGATATTTTGGCGACGGTGAGCCGCGTGATCGGACCCATTGCTAAGCCCGATCAGATTCAGTTCGTGAGCGCGCTGCCCAAAACGCGTTCGGGCAAGATCATGCGTCGCATCCTTCGCAAAATCGCAGAAGGGGATACGTCCAATCTTGGCGATACGACGACGCTGCTCGACCCTTCGGTAGTGGATGAAATTTCCGCGGGCCGGCTAGTTTGACCAGTTAGTTAGCAGCACCCCGATCCAGGAGCGCATTTTGTGGCCGGGCGCTCAGGCATTTGGGCAGGTTGAATTCCGCACGCGTCTGATGCCAAGCAATTGGTATACAGCGGGGTAAGATGAAACGACATTCCGTCGAAGCTCAAGCCGAATGTTGATAGTGATTCCTGCTGGTACTCGATAAAAACCTCTTCGTTGCGAAGGCCGAGCTTCTGCAGCGCGGCATTGAGAATACCCAAAAGCTTAGATGGCGCGAGGCGATGGTCGGTATCACCGGCAACAAAAAGTTGAAGGCTGACGGATTCCTGGCGGCGCTCGGTTCCACCGCAGTCGATAAAGTGCTTGCGAACCAATGCCACCTCGGTGAGGTGGGCGTGGGCTGGAACAAGATTGCCCGCCGCATCAATCATGCGGAGTTGGTCGGTTGATTGAACGGCCTGGATAAGCTCGGAATATGTCATATTGCAATATTACAATAAAAGCATCCACGCCGCCATCGCGGCCATACTTAAATCCTCAACAATCGTGACGGTACTCATCGGTAGGTTGAATACGGTTCCGAGGCAGGCGCAGCGAATCGACTTCTTTTGAAGGTTACTCTGGATAACGCCGCCCGCGCCGACGAGCATCAGCACGAGGGTAATCCAGTTGGTGGCGCTCGGAGCCCAATCCGCAGCATAGGCCAGTCCGAGGCCAAGCTCCACAAAAGGGTAGGCAAGGCCCCAAGCCGGAATCACCTTCGCAATCCAATCGTACATCCGGTACGAGTCCGCAAATGAATTGATATCAAGGAGTTTGAAGTAGCTGAAGCTCAAAAAGAAGCCCGCCATAAACAAGCGCATCCAGCTGTGGGCAGTCAGAGATTCGCCGAGCGATAGGGCAGGCACCAGCGCAAGCAAGGCGACCAAGGTGAATAGGGGGCGGTAGGTGGCCCAAAAACTGCGCGATTCAGGCTCTGCAGCCGGGGCAGAAGGCGTTGCTGCAGTGATGGCTTGCGCGGTGTATGCTCCGGCAGATGCCACGAGGTCGGTGATTTCGCGGTCGGATAATGCATTCTCTGCGCGCACTTCCATCTGGCCTGCGGCCAAATCGACGGTCACGGTATGTACTGAGGGATTGGCTTTTACGGCTTCGGTGATGCGCGCCACGCAGCTTCCGCAGTGCATGCCGTCGATTGAAAAAACTCGGGGATTGTTCATGATCGTAAAGTTACGATCACTTCCAGGTGCGGATTCGGTGACCTGCTTCACGCAACGTGGCGTCATCTTTTGCAAAGCACATCCTCAGCATGCGGTTTTCTTTGGGCGGAACCCTGTAAAACGGGCTCAACGGAACAGTGGCTACGCCCGCCTCTCGCGTAAGCTGTTCGGCAAATTCCCGATCCGCGCGGTCACTCACCGCGGAATAGTCCACCAAGAGAAAGTAGCTCCCCGCGCTGTGAAGCGTCCGAAATCCGCTCTCTGCCAGTGATGCGGCGAGCAGGTCGCGCTTTGCTTGAAAAAAATCTGCGAGGCGGTAGGGGTAGTCGGGGCGCGACTCAAGAAAGTCGGCCACGGCATGCTGGGCGGGCGTTGACGCCGAGAACGCGATGAACTGGTACGCCGTACGAAGGCGAAGGCCGAGGTTTTCGGGGGCCAGGACTACGCCGAGCTTCCAGCCGGTTACGTGGTAGGTTTTTCCGAAGCTCAGCGCACGTAGGCTTCGGTGCCGCAAGCTCGGGTGGTGGTGGGGACTGGCCAATGAAGCACCGTCGAACACCATGGTTTCGTAGACTTCGTCGCTCAAAACCACCACATGTTCAGGAATGCGCGCTGCGAGCTCTTCCCAGTCCTGGTGGGTCCACACCATTCCCGTTGGATTGTGCGGGGTGTTCACCACGATCATTGTGGTGCGCGCGGTCACTGCGTCGGTCAGTGCATCCCAATTGATGCCGACATTCTCTGGGGCAATTTCAAGCGGAACCGCTATGGGTACCGCACCCGCCATCACCACCGCGGGATGGTAGGAATCGTAGGCGGGTTCGAGCAAAATGACTTCGTCTCCCGGTCCGCACAGGGCCTGGATGGCCGAAAAGATCCCCAAGGTCGCCCCGGGAACCACGGTGACTTCATGCTGGGGGTCGTACGCGATAGCATTCCGCCGCAACTGGTCGGCCGCGACCGCCTCGCGCAGCCTGAGCAGCCCCGGCATGGGGGCGTACTGGGCGGATTCCACGTCCAAGGCGCGGTGAAAGGCGGCAATGAGTTCGGGGTCGGGGCCAAATTCCGGAAACCCTTGGGCGAGGTTGAGCGCTCCGTAGCGTTGTGCGAGCGCCGTCATCTCGGCAAAAATGCTGAGTCCTGCAGGCGCAAACATTAGTCGAGGTCTGAAGGAGTGAATGCGAGGGGCAGTAGGTCGCTGGCGTTGCCAACCAGCCAAACGGGGCCTGCTTCGGCGGCCAGCACAAGTCCCAGAGCGTCTTTTTGCCGCACGTGCTGTTCGACGAGGGCTTGGCGGCACATTCCGCAGGGGGCAAGTGGAGTGTGGCCTGGGCCGCTGCTCGGGCGGTACGTCACCGCCATTTCGAGGATTCGCGCCCCCGGAGCAATACTGTTGACCGCCGAAAGTGCCACGCGCTCCGCGCAAATTCCGATCGGGTAGGATGCGTTCTCTTGATTCGTTCCGGTCACGATTTGGCCGTCGGCTAAACGCGCTGCGGCGGCCACTTGGAATCCGGAATACGGCGCATGCGCATGATCCAATGCGCCAATTGCCCGCTCGAGCAGTTCGCGTTGGCGGGCGCTGAGTTCAACGCGCTCGACTACTTCAATGGGGACCTGGATGTTCATGCCGTAAACCTAGTCAATTTCAGCAGGGAACGCACAAGCTCCAACTGATTCTGAGCGCGAACCCAATTGTGCTCGGGATAATCAATTCGGTAGTAGGTGCTGCCGTTCGCGGCATCGGTCGCAAAACGCAGGGCTTGCACCCAACTCAGGTAGGCGGGCATGGGGCTCACCGTGTCCTCGTGAACGGCAACTTCAGGCCAGCCATTGACGTAGCCTTCCCATAACTCGCGTACAGTTTCGGGTTCTGCGGAATTCCCGTTCGGGTCATCTTCGGCCCTGACTGCGGCCATGCTCCGAACTAAATCGGCAAAATCACTGCCAAGGTAGCCCGGCTGAAGGGTGTCGAGGTCGATTGCGCGGAATCCTTGTTCACTCAAAATCATGTTGGCACGCTTGGCATCGTGGTGCTGAACCGCCGGCATGAGTTTCGACTCTAAGTTTAAAAACAAAGGCGCAAGACCCTCTAATTCAGTACATAATTCAGAATACTCAAGAGGGACCATTTGGCGCACATTCGCCCATTGATCCCATCGAAGTGCTGCGCTGTGAAAGTCAGGGAGCACGGTCTTCCACGGCGCAGGGCGCTCGTTCAACAGGCGGTTGAATCGCCCCCAAAATTGGCCACAATCATACGGTGCTGCGTGCTGCGCGACTTCGTGAATCCAAGGTTGGATCCGCCATCCGCCCGCGTCGTGAATGCCTCCGTCACGGCGCAGAATGGGATTCACCACGAGCTCTGAGGCGGGCGATGTACTGAGGAGGATTAAATTCTGCTCTATGGCATCCAGGTCGCGAAAAACGCCGCGGTTGACGCGCTGCGCGAACAAAAGTTCGCCAGAGCCAAATTCCGCACGAAAGCTCTCGTTAATGAGGCCGCCCGAAACAGGCGTCAGCGCTACGGGCTCGGGCTTGCCCCAATCGCTCCAGCTAGTACTGATCATAGAACCCAAAAATGGGCTTGCGCTGCGACCACGTTCCGCGGGTAAAGTCGGGAATTGCTTGCGGAGCCGAACCTTCAGCGATTGACTTTTCAGACAATGGGGTCACGGCGTACCAGGTTGCCAAGTCGTAGACGTCAAAGGGGAACGGCTCGTTGCGCTTGAGGCACTCGATGAACGCGTTGTCAACGAAGTAGTCCATTCCGCCATGCCCCGCGCCCGCGGCTGCTTCAGAATGCTTGGCCCACAGTGGATGGTCATTGGATTTCATCAACTCAGCCGTGTTGGCCCAGCGGTGGCTGTGGTTCATCGAATCTTCGAAGTAAATATGGCCCTGGTCGAGGCCGCCCCACCCGAAGTCTTGCCAAATTCCGCGCGTGCCTTGGACGCGGAATCCCAAGTTGTACGGGCGCTGCAGTGAGGTGTCGTGCGTCAATAAAATGGTTTCGCCGTTGGCACAGGCCAGGGTAGTTGTTACGACGTCGCCGCAGGCAAAGTTGACCTTGGCATTGGGATGGTCGGCGCCCGCTTGGCGCACGATGTAGTCGTTGAGACCCCTTGATTTGCTCGACATCGAGGTTAAATGAGTCAAACGATTCCCACGGTTAATGTCCATCATTGCAGCCACAGGGCCCAATCCATGGGTGGGGTAGAGTTCGCCGTTGCGCTTCACGTAGTGGTCTGTGCGCCATTGGGATTCGCTGTATCCGCGTTCTGCGCCGAATTCCACGCCTTTGCCATAGGGCGATTTGCCGTCGTTAAATAGGACTCCGCGCAGGTCGTGCTGGTATCCGCCTTGCCCGTGAACGAGTTCACCAAACATTCCTTGCCGCACCATGTGGAGCACCGCCATGACATCGCGCCGGTAGCACACGTTTTCAAGGGCCATGAGCGGAGTCCGGGTGCGCTCACTCGCTTCGACGAGGTCCCAGCATTCTTGAAGGCTCACGGCGCCTCCAACTTCCATCGCTACGGCTACGCCAGCATTGAGCGCGGCCACCCCTTGATCTCGGTGCCATTCCCACGGACTGCTCACAAAAACAGCATCGAGTCGTTCTTTTTCAAGCATTCGGCGGTAGTCTTCGGGGCCGTTCCCGTACACCTTGGGCGCCTTGCGGCCCGCCTTTGCAACCATATCAAGCGCAGATGCCATCATATGTGCTTGCGGATCAGCCAAAGCGACGATTTCGACATCACTGCGCTGGAGCATGAGCTCCAGGTGGTTTTGGCCACGCAATCCGGTAGCGATGAATCCCAGACGCAGTATCGGTTTTACCTCAGGCGCAAGGGCGTAGAGGTAGGATGGCAGTAGCGTGGCACCGGCTGTTGCGATGCTCGTGGTACGTAAAAAGTCACGTCGGTTCATGGGTTAATGGCATTTAGGTCCGCTCAAAATACGCCCAAACGTGGGCTTGGTCCGCGGCGAAGGTCATTCCGATCCATTCGCTGCCCAATGCGTCTACGCGGAGTGGGATTCCTTGGGCGATCCCTGCGCGCACTGCATCGGGAATGCCAAATTCACCGGAATCGGTTCCGCCCGAAGGCCACCACTGCAGCGTGTCCGAGTTGAACAACCATGCGTTCATCGAAACTAATGGGTTCCCCAAAATAGCAACGTCGGCACGCGTCAGGCCTTCGCGCTCGGTAATCCCAGTAAGCAGACCATTGTCGCTCCGGTCGAGAAGCGCTCGGTTGACGGGCCCGTGGGGTGAACACACCGCGCTCAAGGGGTAGGCGAGGGCCCCAATCCAACCGCGTTCCGCGTACGGTTTTGCGCTCTGCCACAACGATCCGTAGTAGTCGTCACCATTGCCCACGGCCCATGTCTCGCAACCCAAATCTAAAGCCCGAAGCATTCCAAGGCGTATCGCGTGCCCCGTCCCGTTGGCCGACTCTTGCACCACAAAATAGACGGGCATGGGCCAATTTTTGGTCTCCCAAATGCCAAGGTGATCAGGGCGAACGACAAGTACTGCACAGTCAAATCCTGCATCGGCCGCATCTCGGACGCTCCGCTCTGGGATGCATGCGCCCTGTGCGTCCACTGCCACCAGTTGCTTGGGGCCACCAAAACGGGTTCCGTGGCCCGCGGCGAGCAGAATGAGGGCTAGGTTCATCGCTGGCGCAAAAGCTTTGAAGCCTGCTGAACTTCTGGATTAAGAGGCAACAGGCGCTCAGCTTGGTCGAGTGCAACCAATGCATCTGACCAACGGCCCTGGGCGACTAGGTTCTGAATCGCGTTCATCCGGGCACGGGCATACAGCGGATTCCGCTCCACTGCCTGCCGCAACCATTCCTCAGCCTCGCGGTAGGCTTGACGTTGTGCAAGCAGAAATCCAAGATTACTTGCTGCCTCGGCATGAAAAGGCCGCTGGTCGAGTGCGGTGCGGAATTCTCGTTCCGCATCAATTCCCCTAGCGTTCTTCGCCAAAAAAGTCGCCCACTTGTGGCGAATGCTTGGAACCTCAGGCGCGAGTCGAATCGCTTGACGGTAGAACCGTTCGGCATCTGATGCTCGCCCAAGCACTTCAAGCATTTGGGCCGCTTTGGCGCAGGTCCAGGCGTCCGAGTTGCTGTAGGACTGCTGGTTCCATTCCCGGATCCACGCGTCCACGCCCTTGGTGTTAATCCACGTGCCAAATGCTACTGCGGCGTTTTTTAGGTAGAAATAGTTCACACGCTCAGGCCCCCATTCTGCTGCGGACCCCTTAGAAAGCAGCGCATATGCTGAATCGAGGTAGACGGATTCTGCTTCGAAGCGCTCGTACTGCTGCAGGTACGCCCGAATTCTGCTCGTGCGACTTGGGTTGGGATTATTCACCGCATGCAATCCAACAAACGTTTTAAGCGCTTGCTGGGCAGGGCGGGTGAGGGGTTTGCCAATCTTGTGGTCGTGCACCGTGACGTGTGGAATGTCCTCTGTGCCCGACACCGGCATGTGGCAATTCACGCACTGGTGCTGCTGGGCGTCCAACTCAATTTTAGGGGCGGAACACGCCTGTGGCTTATGGCATCCCTGGCACGCCTCGTTGAATACGTTTTTATTCGTGCTGCGAACACTCACGTGGGGATTGTGGCAGGTGGTGCATTCCAAAGCACCGTCACTCGCCACAAAGCACTTGCTTTGCTTCAGCCGATCCGCGTGCGAGGCCATAATGAACGACGGATCGTTTGCGTAGCGGGGCACGTACACGTCCATCACCGAATTCAGCATCATACCCGGCCTGAAATCAAAGAAGGATTTTCCGTCGGCAAGCACCGCATTTCCTTGCAGGTGGCAGCGCTGGCAGACTTCCATTTTTAATTCCGGAGTGAGTTTTTTAGGATTGACAATCGAGTAGTCAATCTCAGACGCCGTATCGGTGAGCACGCCGCGTTGAATTTTTGCAACATGCAGCGAGCCAGGGCCGTGGCATCGCTCACAGTCAATGCCCATGGGAACTTCACTGAACTTATTTTCGGAACCAAGTACAAAACCAGTTGGCATGGCATTGTGGCAGCTCATGCATTCGAGGCCAATTAATCGGTTAAAACGGCTGTTGGCGCCGTCTTCAAAACCTGGAGGCAGGTCTGCTTTGGCCTTTTGGGTATAAAATGTGAACGGCATTTGGTACACGAATCCTCCTAAAGAGATCAGGTGAGAGTTCGTGTGCTGTCCCGAACCAATGATGTAATCCGCTTGGACGGTGAGCGCGTGCAGGGTGTCTCGCCCGTCCCAAAGGTATTCGGTCACATGAAGTCGGTCATTCTTCCAAAAAATGCGGTACCGCAGGCCCGTACTCGGGTCATGTACGTCGTGAAATTCAGACCAGTTTCCGGCACTTTTTTCTCGAGTCGCCCGACCAAAACTCTGGCCCATACCGGTGTGCTGAAACGAAGCGGCAATTTCATGATGGCACCCAGCGCAGGTCTCCAGGCCAACATATTCAGCACTGTCCCCATGATTCCAATAGAGTGATTGATCGTGCGGATTGTTCGGGGTGCATGCTATGCATCCCAAGATGTATAAAAAAATTGAATAGTGTGTATTTAAAATCCTCATTCTGAATCACTCTAACTTCCGGCCAAATATCACCAAAGATGCGTAAACATTTATTTAAAACACTCGGAATCCTTGCGGTTTCAGCGTTCATGACCTGGGGTTGCTCCAGTTCAGTGACCACACACGACTACAGCGTGAACGACCTAAATTTTGAACTTGTAGGACCCCTATTTGAGGGTCCTAACCAAGGTCAGTATGCCTTAGAAATTGATCTAGCCACTGCGTTGGGCGATGCCTACGAAGAGGGTATGACAGTGACGGATGCGCATCTTAAAGGCGCAACTGTGCTAGCTGGTGATAGCCTCGGATTTAGTCAAGTCCGTTCGTTCGTGCTTTCATTTGCCAGCGACAATTCAGAAGTTGCCATGCAAGAGGCTGCATTCAAAAATCCGCTACCCGAAGGCGCCACAGAGGTGGCACTTGACGTTGCCCCTGATGCGGAACTCGGTGCCATCGTGGCCGAAGGCAAACTTTACCTCGTCCTTGACGCAGACCTCGCCGAAGACTTTTACGACGGCAACCGCAACTTCAAACTCAACCTTTCGCTCGAACTCACTGTAAAATCTTAATTTCAATGCTTCGCAAAATTTCACTTTGGGCTATGTCGGCCTTGATCGCTTTTGGATCACTCAATTTCGAACTTCAAGATTCCCCCGGAGACAAACTCCTTGGGGTGTGGGAACCCAGCAACGGCCGTGCCCGCGTCAAAATTGACCGAATCGGCAACAAGTACTACGGTCGCATTGTGTGGCTTATTGAACCCAATGATCCCGAGACAGGCCTACCGAAGACCGACAAGAACAATCCTGAAGCGTCACTCAAAAATGTTCCGCTGAAGGGATACCGCATGCTCAAGGACTTCGTATACAACGAAGACGGCACGTGGTCTGAGGGAACCATTTACGACCCGTTGAGTGGCAGCACGTACAACTGCGTCATTAAAATGAAAGACAAAAACACGCTTGACATCCGCGGATACATTGGCGTTCAAGCACTTGGTCGCACGGATGTTTGGAAGCGACTGTCGGTTCAACCCGCCAAGAAATGATGCGCGGTCCTTTGTTGCTGGCTGCATTAGCCATTGCGATCAGCCCTATGTTGGGCCAGAGCGATACCACGATTCCCGACGAGGATTTTAGCATGTACGACAACATCGGTTTTGCCGATGCCGGAGCCAAGCGCTTTTGCAGTCCCAAAATCGAAGGTCTGAGTCCAGCAAAGCTGATTTCGCTGGGCTATGATTACCAGGGTGGGTATGCGCTGAGCGCAGGTGCCATGTTGGCGGCAGACGGGTCTGAACTCGCCGGTGCCGAAGACGCTCAGGTCAATGCGACCTATGGGATGCGCGCGGGCTTTAATATTCCAGTTATTTCAAAAACACACCTCGTGTGGCAGATGGGAGCCAACTACTGGAACACCAACTATGCCTACGCCGAGGCGCCCACAGCTGCATCGAATCCGCTTCACCAAACGCTGTCAGAGCAAGGAATCCGCACCGCCGGAGTCAACACCACGGTATTCAAGCCATTGGATAGCAAACAGTTCCTGTTGTTTCAAGGTTCGGCTGACCTCAGCGGAACCTATGGGCTCGGACTGATGCCAGCCGACTACCTCAAGTACTCTGCAGCGTTGATTTATGGACGCCGTCCAACCGAGAAAAAGCAGTGGGGTGTGGGCGTGGCTCGTACCTACCGCGTGGGTGAAATCAACTACATCCCGGTCGTTCTGTACAACTCCACGGACGCGCTGAACAAGTGGGGCGCCGAGGTGCTCTTCCCTGCGCGCGCTCATGTGCGCCGCACGATCAACCCGCGCAACATGCTGTTTGCGGGCTACGAACTCGAGGGTCAGTCCTACCGACTTTGGCGCAACCCTGAGAGCGGATTCGATCTTCGCGATCAAGAGCTTGAAATCCGTCGTGGCGAAGCCCGTTTGCGCATGGTCTACGAATTCTCGCTCAAGGACTTCATTTGGCTTTCGGTTCAGGCGGGTTACCGCGTGAACTACCGCTACGACGTCGATCGTCTAGTGGGCGGAACCGAGATCTACCGAGCCTTCGGCATCTTGCGTGACGATCCCTACGCTCAAACCAACGGCCTCGGGAACCCGTTCTACTTCAATGTGAGCTTGAACGTGGTAAGCCCCTGATACCAAACTACCTAAAAAGCAAAAGCCCCGCCAATCTGGCGGGGCTTTTTTTATTCGAAGTCCTTGGACAATTAGGCCGCGGGCGTCGCAACCACCGTGAAGGTGATGGTGATGTCGTCTGAAAGAACGTAGTCTTTTACGAAGTGCTTCCAGCTCACGCCGTGCTTCTGGCGGTCAAAAACCAAGGTACCGGTGAAGCTCACACCTGACTCAGAAACGGTCATGTTGGTGATTTCGAGCTCCTCGTCTACGGTCACACCTTTAACCGTCAATTTGCCAGTAACCTTGTCGGTCGTAGCGCTTACGATTTCAAATGTAGCAGTAGGGAATGAATCAGTTCCGAAGAAGTCGTCGGTGCTCAAGTGACCCACGAGGTCCGTCGCGCGGCCGCCGTCTTGGTCCTTGTACGATGCGCTATCGGTTGGCCAAATGCTGGTCATGTCGATGGTGAAGGTTCCGCCAGCAAGAACGCTATCGGCAACTTCTACAGAGCCAGAGGCGAGTTTCACGGTACCGTTGTGACCGTATACGCCGATTACTTCACCCTTCCATTCTACGTTGGAAGCGGCTACGTCTACGGTGTAAGCGGCTGTTTCAGTTGCAACCACTTCTTCAGCGTTGTTGGAGCATGATGCAGCAACCAGTGCGATAGCGGCGGCAGCAAAAATTGATTTGTTCATAGTTTTTATAGTTTCGTTTTAGTGGGTGCAAATATACACGTTTAAACACACAAAACAATTTTTGGCGTTTCTACCAAGTTCCGACGCACGATTCGCCACTACTTGCTCTGAAAAACTCGGCGCTCCAACCAGATCGTTCCATAGGGCAGGAGCGAGGCTAGGCCAAACGCGGCGACGCGTCCAAAGCTCCACTGTTCGCGAATCCAAACGGCTAATAGCAGGATACAAAACGCAACAAAGAGCCCCCCATGGGCCGCACCCACTATTTTATTGGGCCATAAAACTCCGAAACCGTACTTCAGTGGCATCGTCGCACCGAAGGCTAAGTAGCTAATGCCTTCAGCCACAGCGATTTTGCGAAAAAGCGAAACAAGATTCATAGAGTGAGCTATTTACCGATACAAAAACGTCCAAAAATGGAACCGAGCAGATCATCTGCCGTGACTTCACCTGTGATGCTTCCCAAGTGCCGAAGGGCATCGCGAAGGTCGTAGGCGACGAGTTCGCCACTCGTACCTAGCACAAGACTCTCGCGAGCACGCTGTAACGAGTCGATACTCGCTCCAAGTGCCTCAGCGTGACGCGCATTGGCAATAAGTACATCTCCTTCGGGGATCTGAACCCTAGACTCAAGATGGCGCTCAAGGACTTCCAAATCGCTTGGGTCAGGACTCATCGCAAGGTGCTCTGGATAGGCCGACACATCGCGTTCGCCCCAGGTGTCGCGCTTCGTCAGCAGCAGTACCACATCGGATTCAGGATTGGCTTCGCGTACACGGTGTACTAAATCTTGAGCTTCTAATGCGCTCGAATGCAGTGGGTCCACGAGTGCCAGCACCATGTGCGCCTCGCGGACCTTGGCCCACGAACGCTCAATGCCCATTCGCTCCACTACTTCGTCGGTCTCGCGAATTCCCGCAGTGTCAATGAGTCGAAACAAAAGGTCACCCAACCGAAAGCGTTCTTCGACACTGTCGCGCGTTGTTCCGGGAACATCGCTCACTAACGCCCGATCATCACGCAGTAGCCGGTTCAGTAGCGTGCTCTTTCCCGCGTTGGGCGCGCCGACGAGCACGAGCGGAATCCCTTCCCGCATGGCCTGTCCCTGCCGAAATGTGCTTCGCATCCGTGTGCATTCGTTTGAAACGGAATCCAGCAATGCAATCAAGTCTTCGCGGCGCGCAAACTCAACATCTTCTTCGACAAAGTCCAATTCTAGTTCAATGAGCGCCGCAAAATCCATCAACTGCTGGCGCAACTCGGCCATACGCTTCGAGACATTTCCCTTGAGCTGCTTCAGCGCGAGCTCGTGGCCAGCACGAGATTCCGCAGCGATGAGGTCGCCCACGGCCTCGGCTTGGGCGAGATCCAGTTTGCCGTGCGCAAATGCACGCTGGGTAAATTCCCCTGGAGCCGCGAGGACCGCCCCCGCCGCAAGTAGCGCGTCCAAAGCTTCCGCTGCGATGTAGGGCGATCCGTGTAGCCCGAACTCCACAACATCTTCGCCGGTAAACGATGCGGGGCCTTGAAACCATGTGGCCAGCGCCTCATCGAGGGGACGCCCAAGGCGATCTTGAAAGCTGCCAAGCAGGGCACGACGGGGCGTCCAATCAGAACGCGTCGCAAAGCACTTCTGTGCGACATCCAAGGCATTAGGCCCGGACAGTCGAATCACCGTTAAGGCTCCGATTCCTCGGGCGGTAGCTAATGCTGCAATTGTTGTCGAAATCACGTTCCAAAGGTAGTTATTCGGCATAGCCTTTGCCGTACTTCTCTATGCGATCGCTTTTGCTCTTTGGGATGTTTGCCGCTCTTTCGGCAGGTACTTCGTGCCGTGTGGATCACGCAATTGAAGCAGAAGACTCTTGGTTCTACAGCCGTCGCCCCACTCAGCACCTCACCACCCCGGTAGGCAGTGACAGTCTTCATTGGACTCAGGTTGGTCAAGGCCGCGACACCTTGGTGCTCGTGCACGGATTTGGTCCGTATCCGAGTGTACAGTGGCAGCCTGTGGTCTGGAAGTTCAGTCCCACATCAACCATTTTGGTCGTGGATTTACTTGGCTTCGGCGAGAGTACATCGCCCGATTCCGCAATATCAGTTAACCAGCAAGTAGAAGTCCTGCATGACGCATTGACTTCACACGGAATTCAATCCATTCACTTAGTAGGACATAGCTACGGCGGAATGGTCAGTACACTCTTTGCAAGTCGCTACCCCGAAATGCTCAAGTCGCTCGTACTCATTGACCCTCTGCACCGCCACTACAACCTCAAGTACCTAGATAGCCTTCAAAACCTGTGGGGTAGACCCATTGAAGAAGTTCTGTTGCCGCGAGATGTGGCCTCGTACGATGCGATGATGGACGTCAGCGTGTACGACCCCTTCTTCTTGCCTGAATTTGTGAAGCAGCAAGTGCTCGACAATATTTACAGCGTCAACCTCAGCCAGCGCGAGGCTATGCTTCGGGCGGTTCGCCGCGATGAGGTATTGATTCGAAACCAAGCACTTGGCGCAAACGTGCCCACGTTGCTTTTATGGGGTGCTGAAGACGCGCTCTTTCCAGTACAAGGCTCTGAAGACCTAGCGCGCGATTTTCCTCAAAGCAGTACTGTGGTGGTACCCAAGGCAGGGCACATTCCCCATATGGAGAGACCCTTTGTCGTTCTCGATTTTTTGGCGGAATTTTTTAGCGCCCAATCCCCCAAATAGCGGGCGATTTGGCTTCAATAGGGCGCGGAACCCCAGTCGATCGCCATTGCGCCACGCTACGGCAGGCATTCCACTCGTCCGGTGCGCTCAGGTTAACGCCAATGAAGAGACGAGTGCTCGGGCTCAGCGCCTGAATAAGTTCCGCAAAGAGCTTTGCATTCCGATAAGGCGTTTCGATAAACCAGTGGCTCGAGCCTGAAGTGGCTTCGCGGTCCAGGCGTGCGATCAAGGATTTGCGCGCAGCTGGATCATGTGGAAGGTAGCCATGAAAGCTGAACTGCTGACCGTTCAACCCGCTCGCCATCAATCCAAGTAGGAGTGAAGAGGGGCCTGGCCAGGGCACCACAGTGATCCCAAGTTCGTGCGCTTTGGCGACCACTTCGGCTCCTGGATCCGCCATACCAGGCGCCCCTGCATCCGACACGAGGCCCATATCGCTCCCGTCGAGGCAGGCCTTCAATAGGGCAGAAGCGTCATTGCCCCCGTGCTTAGACCACGAATCCATTACTAAGGTAGCAAGGTCAATGTCTGGACTCAGAAGCCGTAACTGTGCACGTGCAACCTTGGGCGTCTCGACGATCCAATGGGTGATGCGTGCAACGAGCACAGAGAGCTCAGTATCAAAGCCCCGCACCGAATCCGCAAGCGGAACGGGAATCAGATAGAGCGTTCCTCGCGAAGCCATTGTTCAATCCAATCGCGGCATGCCTGCTGAAGCAGCTGGACTACCAATTCAAAACCTTGTTCTCCCCCAAAATAGGGGTCGGGAACTTCGCGCTGCTCGCCGGGGAAACTGGCTTCGAGCATCAACGACACCTTGGGGTCTGGGCTCAGTGCGAGTACATTTTTAAGGTTCGACCGATCCATCACTAAAATGTGATCAAATCGTTCAAAATCATCACGTTCAATGGGGCGCGAACACTGGGATGCGATGTCCAACCCGTGCCGCCGTGCAGAGGCTTGCGACCTTAAATCGGGATGCTCACCTTGGTGCTGCGCAGAGGTACCAGCGCTGTCCACAAACCAGCCGTGGTCCGGTCCAAAACGCTCCAAAATTTCAGATTCCATACAGGCCTGAGCTACTGGTGAGCGGCAAATATTGCCGAGGCACACCATGAGAACCCGGCGCGAACGCATTACGCCAACGTAAGCTTCTTGCGAATGTCGTCGACGTAGGTACGGAACCGCTTGTCCGTTTCCGTCAAATTCGAAACGGTCCGGCATGCATGGAGCACCGTCGCGTGGTCCTTGTTGCCGATTTGCGAACCGATCGATGCTAACGAATTCTTTGTCAACTGCTTGGCAAAGTACATAGTCAACTGGCGGGCCTGAACGATCTCGCGCTTGCGGGTCTTGCTGCGCAGCAGCTCCACCGGCATGTCGAAGTAGTCACAAACCACCTTTTGGATGAAGTCAATCGAAACCTCGCGGGTCGTGTTCTTGACGAACTTGTCGATCATCGACTTGGCGAGCTCGACCGTGATCTTTTTGCGGTTGAGTGACGACTGGGCGAGCAACGAAATCAACGCGCCCTCGAGCTCGCGTACGTTGTTGGTGATCGAATAGGCGAGGTATTCGATGACATCGTCAGGCATGTCAATCCCGTCGGCATAAAGCTTTTGGCGCAAGATGGCCATGCGGGTTTCAAGATCGGGACGCTGAAGGTCGGCCGACAAGCCCCACTTAAATCGAGACAGCAAGCGCTGCTCCATGCCTTGTAGGTCCACTGGAGCGCGGTCTGAGGTCAAGATGATCTGCTTGCCCTGCTGGTGAAGGTGGTTAAAGATCTCAAAAAACACATCTTGAGTCTTCTCTTTGCCACCAAACGAGTGCACGTCGTCCATAATCAGCACATCGATGAGCTGGTAGAAGTGTACGAAGTCGTTTTTGGTATTGTTTCGAATCGAATCGATGAACTGCTGGGTAAAGCGCTCGGCAGACACGTAGAGCACGGTCTTTTCAGGGAATCGGTCCTTGATTTCGATGCCGATGGCATGCGCTAGGTGCGTCTTGCCCAGCCCGTTGCTTCCGTAGAGTAGAAGCGGGTTAAATGACGTTCCTCCCGGCTTTTGAGCTACCGCATAGCCCGCGCTTCGCGCCAGGCGGTTGCAGTCACCTTCAATGAAGTTCTCAAAACTGTAGTTCGGATTCAACTGCGACTCAATGTGAACCTTTTTCAGACCCGGAATCACAAATGGATTGCGGATTCCATCGTCGCCAATGCGTGCGGGCAGTGAAACCTGTGGGTTTTCGATCGGACCACGGTTGGCCGAAGGAATATCCATGTTGGACGTACCCAGGTGAGCGGACTCCTGGTCCATGACGATCGAGTAAACCAAACGCGCATCACTTCCCATCTCTTTGGTGATGGCGGACTTCAGGAGTTTTACGTAGTGGGCTTCAAGCCACTCGTACACAAACTTTGACGGCACCTGTAGGGTAATTACCTTACCTTGGAGCTTCACAGGCCGAATCGGCAAAAACCATGTCTTGTATGCCTGAGGACTAATATTGTCCTGGACATACGAAAGACAGTTTCTCCAGACGGCTTCAGCAGTGCGCTCCATCGTTGCGTTTAGGTTAGTAATTTGAGGTGCCGATAGGGGAGTGGGTGAAGGCTTTGGTGTGGCCGGGTAGCACCCCCTTTTTCGGACCACGAAATTGTCAATTAATTCTGTTGAAAAAAAATTAATCACCTATTGATTTTAAAAAAGTTTTGCCGTTGCATAAAATTAATTGAGTCGCTCGAAGTGCTTGAAAATATTTTGTAAGTAATTAAAAATCAGTAAGAAATACATTTAAATAATGTTTGTTACAACATGTAAATTGCGTGTTCGCTACGCGGAGACCGACCAGATGGGCTACGCGTACTACGGAACCTACTCAACCTATTTCGAAGTGGCTCGAGTTGAGGCGCTAAGGAGTTTGGGTATCCGATATGCCGATATGGAGGCCAACGGAATTATGCTACCCGTTCGCGACGTGTCCATACGCTACCGACGACCGCTGAAGTACGACAGCTTGTTCACTGTGACCACTGAAATTCCAAAACTGCCAGAAGGGAGCCGTCTGTTCTTTCGCTACCAAATTCATGATGAGGCGGGTGAGTTATGCACTGAGGCCGAAACCACGTTAGTCTTTGCATCGACAGAAACGGGACGTCCCGTGGCGCCACCGCGCAACGTACTTGAGGCGCTTGCCCCGTTTTTTACCGAATAACGAGAATCCGAACCTCGTCCGTCCAGTACCAACCGGCCGGTGGAAGTTCGTGGCCATTCACAAGAATCCATTGACGCCCCGAGGCGTCCACTGCCTGAAGCCGTTCTCTGAGTTGAGCGGGCCACTGACCGGGGCGCAGCACCACGGTTCCGTTCACGTGCACGTCGTGCTCGACCACAGACATGCCCGGTGTCAGAATTTGCCATGCCGCGAAGTCAGTATGCAGTCCTTCGGCGTGGACTCCTCCGTGCTTCAGCGTATCTGCCCGAAGCACCGCCTCAGCAAATTGTGTGAATGTGGTGGACGAGGTCAAGCTGTACAGCGCTTCCATCACTAGACCATCCATGACCGAAGCACCCACTCGCTGGCGTCCGCGCACCAGGGCGTCGACCATGACCGAAGTATGGCTGTAGGGGCCCGTAAATGACAACCCGGGATACATTTTTTGCTGGTTGTTGACTGCGGACCGGCCTGACCAGAACTCGTTATGGCCGTCCCACGTAAACACGAGTGGCCAACGGTACGGGCTTTGGATTCGCGACCACGACACCGCCCAGTAGTCGCAAATGGCCTCTTCAAGGGCTTGGCGCTGGATTCCGATATTGGTACCTGGAGCAGCCCCGTAGGCCATTGCGTGGCCGTATTCGTGCACAATCACGTCCGCATCTTCGGCGTCGTCCACGCCCCCTTCGCCAAAGTAGAGCCGGGGAGGAGTGGTTCCGAAGTCAAACGCACTTTGGTCTGCGCCTCCGTAGGCATTGACATCCACGGGGATCGCATAGTTCACCATTCCGCTGTACCCCAAACTGGCCATGCGCTGCTTCCATTCATAAATGTGGTACAGCACGTTAATCATTTCAAATTCGGAATCGGAACGGCTAAACTTCGCATCCGGACCGGGCAGTACCGGCACGGCGACGCTGGGCGGATCGAATTCCTGAATCACCGCTGCGGAATTGGCGAGGGTGAAGCCAGCTCCGTTCCATGTAAGCTGAACATTAGCCGCTGTGCGAGTCGAGTCGAGTACCGCCGCGTTTCCATCGTTGGCATCCACGTAGGTGCCACCGTAAGGTACATTGGCCACCGATAAGGGGTCCGGAGAGAATACGTACGCCGATACGGCCGTATCCAACCTTCGAATCAAGTCCAACGAATCGATGATTCGGCCCGAGGCATCATGCCAGTAGCGCATTCGTGCGAGTGGATGTGGGCGGTACACGTCACGGCGCTCTGCAGCAACCCACTGCCCGTCGCGGACCAGCCACACGGGAGCCGCAGAATGGGGCAACGGATGCGCTCCGGGGATTACCTCAGGAAGTTCGGGCACAATTCGGTAGTCAATACTGCCGTCGGAGCGAGCTGCCACCACCGCATCGGCGCCCTCGATTTCGATTCCGTCCCGAAATCCTTGGTAGCGTCGGTAGGTGATCCAAGGAGTTGTTCGGACCGCTGTTTCCACCCATTCGGTACCCTCGGGCAGAGCGGTGGCTCCGTGAACCACCCGGTGCTGTAGTTCCTGGGCCTGAGCTACTGAAGCAGTGATCGCAATGAATAAAAGTGCTGTGCGCATCATGATTTAAAGGTAACGCGCTCGCAGCGCTGCAGTTCGTCGAGTCCCCACTGGGCTACGCGCTGCCAATCCGCATGCAGCTCAGGCGCCTTGGGGCCACCCGCGGGCACGTGATTCGGTGCGACCAGTTTAAACGCTTCGTCCCACAGCCCAAGCCGCACAAATTCTGAGGTTGTTTGGGGTCCACCCTCGACAAGCAATCCGCGCAAGCCAGACTCGTGAAGGCAACGATGCAGTGCCTCGTCCGAGGATTCACCAACGTGAGGTTCCCAAATGCTCCAACCTGACTCCGCAACCTCGATTCGTTCACGGTCAGAAAGTCTGCGCGCGGCCCACACGATTCGTTCTAAAGGGACTCCCGCGACCGCGCGAACGCTTCCCTGGGGGTGGTCAGCCTTCCACGTTCCGAAGCCCACAAGAATCGCCCCGCAGACTTGGCGCAGGCGGTGGGTCCACACTTGAGCTTCGGGCCCAGAGATCGCCCACGGTCCAGGGTGTTCAGTACTGCGTGGTCCGTCCAAGGTCCCCGCGGAATCCTCAGCCCATTTGAGCGTCACGAACGGGCGTCCCTCGCGCATGGAGGTGAAAAATCTGCGGTTTTGCACCTCAGCTTCTTCGCGCATCAATCCCAGCTCAACGCGACGCCCGGCCTGGCGCAGCATCTCTATTCCGCGCCCTGAAACCAACGGATTGGGGTCCTCGTGGGCTACCACGATTCGCTGGATCCCAGCGTGTACCAAGGCCAGGCTGCACGGGCCAGTGCGCCCCGTGTGGCTGCAGGGCTCCAGTGTGACGTACATCGTGGAATCCGCAACACGGTGAGCATTTGCCTCAGAAACCGAACGAAGCGCCATGACCTCAGCATGCGGTTCGCCTGCACGATGGTGGTAGCCTTCGCCAATCACGTGGCCGTCGTGCACAATCACGGCTCCGACGAGTGGATTGGGGTGCGTAAAGCCCTCGGCCTGAGCGGCCAATTCGAGCGCACGGCGCATGAAGGTCTGGTCGTCTTGGTGCTTCACCTCGCGAAGGTACTGCGCTACCTTTGGGTCGTGACCTGGCGCGAACTTCAGCATTCATTTCTCGAGGCGCGGAACCGATTCGCGGCCGAAGAAGCCCGCGCCCACTGGCGCCGTTGGGTTGAATTCCACGCGCAGCGTTCCGCTGGAATGATTGCGTTGGACGGGAATTTGCCCGCCGCCGACCACGTTCTTGAACGCTGGAGCCGTGATGTTGAAGACCTTCACACCTCCAAGCCCATTCAGTACATCCTTGGATTTGAGCATTTTGACGGTCTACGTATTCAGGTGAGCCCAGCGGTACTAATTCCGCGGCCTGAAACCGAAGAACTCGTCCAACTCGCAGCTGAACGCGCCCCGCGAGGTGGAAGCGTCCTCGACTTGGGAACAGGCAGTGGCTGCATTCCGCTCGCGCTCACCACGAGACGACCTGACCTGCACATAAGGGGACTTGATGTGAGTTCCGAGGCCCTAGATGTAGCGCGCCGAAACGCTGCCGAGCTCGAACTCAACGTGGAGTGGATGCTCGGCGACCTGAACGGCGACGCCCCCGACGGTCTTAAGGCAGACGTGGTTCTCAGCAATCCACCGTACGTGGGCGCGAACGAGCAACTGGAGCCTGAAGTGGCTGACTTTGAGCCCGCCCTAGCGCTCTTTGCGCCAGCTGAAGACATTCTCTTTTTCTACCGAAGGGTCCTTGATTGGGCGGATCAGGTAGGGGCGAAGCAACTCGGTTTGGAATGCCATTCTGCGCATGCTCAAGCCACTGCAGAACGTGCGCAATCCCAAGGGTGGACCGCCGAAGTACTTCGCGATCAATTTGGTGCGCCGCGTTGGGTCTGGGGCACAAAGCCGGAACCCAAACCCTACCTTTGAAGGCATGACTCCGTTCGAACGAATTGATCAGCTCCGCCGCGAACTGCACGAGCACAACCGGCGCTACTACGTCGCGGATCAGCCGAGTATTTCTGATGCCGAATTTGACCGGCTCTTACGCGAGCTTCAGGACCTCGAATCCGCACATCCTGAATACGCTGACCCCAACAGTCCCACCCAGAGGGTTGGCGGCGGGCTCGTCAAAAATTTTGAGCAAGTGGCCCACCGTCGGCCGATGCTTAGCCTCGCAAACACCTACAGTTTTGACGAACTCGACGAGTTCGTGCAGCGCGTCCATGAGTTAGCAGCCACCACAGCGCTCGAATGGAGCGCCGAACTCAAATTTGACGGCGTGGCCATTTCGCTGTGGTACGAGGGCGGATCCCTACAGCGCGCCCTAACCCGTGGCGACGGCGTTCAAGGGGATGATGTCGTTGCGAATGTCCGCACGATTCAGGGAATCCCCTTGGTTCTCCCCTCAGGGGCACCGCGCGATCTTGAGGTGCGCGGCGAAATTGTATTCCTCCACCGCGACTTTGAAGCCCTGAACGCGCGACGAAGCGCGGAGGGTCAGGACGAGTTTGCCAACCCGCGCAATGCAGCGTCCGGAACCTTGAAAATGCAGGATTCCACCGAAGTTGCCCAGCGCCGTCTGAGCATGTTCGCCTACGGAGCCTACAGCGACGAGCAACCCTTTGCGGCCCACTCCGAAGCCATGGACGCTTTGGCTGGATGGGGTTTTCCAGTGGCTCCTCGTTCCGAGCGTTGGTCGGCCCTCTGCCGGTCCGCCGCCGAACTCAAGGACTATTTGACCTACTGGGATTCCGAACGCCAGCACCTACCCGTGGCCACCGACGGAGTCGTGATTAAAGTCGACCGCGTTGACCAGCAGCAGCGCATGGGAATGACGGCTAAGTCTCCGCGTTGGGCCATGGCCTACAAATTCAACGCCGAGCAAGCCTGCACTCCGCTGCGCGAAGTGATCTACCAGGTGGGCCGCACCGGGGCGATCACGCCAGTGGCCGTCCTCGATCCAGTATGGATTAGCGGAACCCAGGTTCAGCGCGCCTCCGTGCACAACGCCGACCAAATTGCCAAGCTCGACCTCCACTTTGGTGACTGGGTGTGGGTCGAAAAAGGCGGTGAAATCATTCCCAAAATCACCGCGGTAGACCTTAGTCGCCGTCCAGACACGGCGCTTCAAGTGGCATTTGCCACCAACTGTCCCGATTGCGGAACCCTACTCGAACGCCGCGACGGCGAGGCACAGCACTTCTGCCCGAACCGCGATACTTGTCCGCCCCAAATCAAGGGCCGAATTGAGCACTTCATCCACCGGCGCGCCATGGACATCGACGGAATCGGAACCGAAACCGTCGACCGCCTCGTCGACCTTGGCTGGGTTCACACGCCTGCCGACCTCTACGATTTGGGATCTGAAGGCTGGAGCCGACTCGATAAGTTCAAAGAAAAGTCGGTGTCCAACGCACTTGCAAGTCTCGAAGCGAGCACGAACGTGCCCTACGAGCGGGTCCTTTTTGCCCTCGGAATCCGACACGTGGGTGAAACCGTCGCCAAAAAGCTCGCCAAGGCCTTTGATCGAATTGAAGCGCTGGCGGCAGCTTCGACCGAAGACTTGCTCAACGTGCCCGACGTGGGGCCTCAAATTGCCGAAAGCATTGCATCGTGGTTTGCAGACCAAGCGAACCAAGATGAACTCCGCCGACTCGCGGAACACGGTGTGCAGTTCGAGCGTGCCGCCCCCATGTTAAATGCCTCTGACGTGCTTCAGGGCAAGTCGTTTGTGGTGAGCGGAGTCTTTACCCACTTCAGCCGCGACGGAATCAAAGACGCCGTCGAGCAGCACGGCGGCCGCGTAGCGAGCAGCGTGAGCAGCAAAACCAACTATTTATTGGCTGGCGAGGGCGTAGGTCCGAGCAAACGCGCCAAAGCAGAATCACTAGGTGTCACCTGGTTAACCGAAGAAGAATTTCGAGCATGGATTGGCTCTACAAACTAGCAAAACCGCTCCAGCAGCGGGCGTGGAAGAAGGCTGCCGACGAGCGCCCAACAAGTCTGGCATGGCCGGGGTGGGAACGTGCGCGCCGAATAGGAATTGTGTTTGACGCGCGTTCTGAAGAAGGCTACCTTGATTCGCTCCGCGAGGTCGTAGCAGCATTGCAAGCCCAGCAGCGCTCGGTTGCCCTGATCGGTTGGACGGGCGAAATGCGCCCCAAGAATGCGCTGTACTCGGGGCGGCAACTCATTTTTACGGACGATTTTGCGTGGAACGGTGCGGCACAAGGTGGCAATGCCCTCGAATTCATGCAATCGGAATTTGACCTCGTCGTAGCCCTTCATCGCAGCCCTGATAGCCCGATTGACCATTTAGTGGCGAGAACACCTGCGGGACTTCGCGTAAGCTTGCACGGAGCAAATGACTTTTACGATGTGCGCTACCACAGCGCAGACCGCCTTCCTATGGACTACTTTCGTGCCTTGAGCGCATGGCTCGCTAAAATTCCGCCCCGATGAACGCACGCGTGAACCCGTTTCGCGGCACCGGCATAGCCCTGGTGACCCCTTTTAATGCCCAGCACGAAGTCGACTACGCTGCGCTGGCAAAGCTCGTCCACCACTGCATCGCGGGCGGAGTCGAGTTCTTAGTTGCCCTCGGAACCACCGCCGAAACAGCGACGCTAACCGCCGACGAGAAGCATCGCGTCGTTGCGGCGATTTGCGAAGCGGCTGCAGGCCGTGTCCCTGTGGTGCAAGGGGTAGGGGGCAACGATAGCGCAAAGGTTGCCGCCGAACTCAAAGCGGGTCTCCACGAAGGTATCTCGGGCGTACTCAGCGTTTCGCCGTACTACAACAAGCCCACGCAAGAGGGCATTTACCGCCATTTCGTGCACCTCGCTGGGGCGACGGACCTCCCGATCATTCTGTACAACGTGCCAGGTCGAACAGGCTCGAACATGGCCGCCGAAACGACTCTTCGCATTGCGCACGAGGTTCCGCACGCGGTAGCGATCAAAGAAGCCAGTGGCAACCTCGAGCAGGCAATGACCATTATCCACGGCGCTCCCCAGGGTTTTGATGTGCTGAGCGGCGACGACAACCTCACGCTTCCGTTGGTGGCCTCTGGAGCCCACGGCGTCATTTCGGTGAGCGGCCAAGCGTTTCCCAAAACGTTTAGCCAAATGGTTCGCGACGCGCGGGTTGGCCACATGGAAGCCGCTCGTGTGGGACACTACGCGATGCTTCGCTTCACCCAGCAACTTTTTGCCGAGGGCAATCCGGGCGGAATCAAATCTGCCCTCGCGCACCTTGGTATCATTCAACCCGCACTTCGCCTTCCGTTGTGGCCCGTTTCACCCCAACTTGAAGCGGCCTTGGCCCAATCGGTACGCGAATTGCAGCAGCACGAATTATGAAGAACTGGATTCTAATGTCTGCCGTCGTAGCCCTGAGCTCGTGCGGCGACTACAATAAAGTGCTTAAAAGCACTGATCCGGCGTACAAACTTGAGCGGGCCATTCAGTACTACGACCAAGGCAACTACAGCAAGGCCTACCCGCTGTTTGACGAACTCATGGCGTCGTACCGCGGAACCACCAAAGCCCAAGATGTCTACCGCTACTTCGCGAAGACGCTGTACGGACAGCGCGACTACTTGCTCGCATCCTACCACTTTAAACGCTTTTCTCAAACGTTTCCTGTGGATGCCTTTGCCGAAGAGGCGGCCTATCTTTCATCGTACTGTGCCTACCTCGAGGCCCCGTCCAAAACTTTGGATCCGGCCTACACCTACCAGGCCATGGATGAACTGCAGCTCTTTATCAACACGCACCCCAACTCACCGTTTCTCGACAAGGCCAACGGCCACATGGACGAGCTTCGCGAACGTCTTGAAGAGAAGAGCTACCTGATTGCCAAGGGCTACCACCACCGCAACCAGTTCGCAAGTTCGGTCGTTTCGTTCAATGTAATGCTGAGCGAATACCCCGACAGTCCGCGCCGCGAAGAAGCGATGTACTTCCGTATTGAGTCCGCGGTGAAGTACGCCGAGAACTCGATTGATTCAAAAAAAGCCGAGCGCTTTCGCGACGCAGATACCTACGTCAAAGAATACCTCGCGGCCTATCCCGAAGGCCCCCACACGGGGCAGGTTGCGTCATTAGCGCGCCGGGTAGCTGCCGGTACCAAAAAATAGTCGTACTTTTGCCCTCCCAATTGCAACTTTTTTCACACAGAACCATGGATAAAGCCCACCTCGCTGCCTCGAAGACGACCAAAACGTTGGACTTCAATGAGCTTGACGCCTCAACGGGCAACATCTACGAAGCGATTGCCGTGATTTCACGCCGTGCAGAGCAGATCAACGAAACGCTCCGCGCCGAGATCAACGAGAAGCTTGAAGATTTTGAAGTGGTGACTGACAGCCTCGAAGAGGTGTTCGAAAACAAGGAGCAGATTGAGATGTCGCGCCAGTACGAAGCGCTTCCTAAGCCCCATGCTATGGCGGTTCACGAGTGGCTCGATGGCAAGGTGTTCTACCGCTACCCCGAGACCGAAACGACCAAGTCGTAAGGCCATGAGTTTGCAGGGTCGACGCATCCTGCTTGCCGTAAGCGGCGGCATTGCCGCGTACAAAATTCCTTTATTGGTTCGCCTTCTGCGCCAGTCCGGTGCTGATGTTCGCGTGGCGATGACTCCCGCCGCAGAAGAATTCGTGCCTCCGCTCACCCTGGCAGCACTCAGCGGATCACCGGTTGAGCGCCACCTTGTCGATCAAATTCCTGGTCGCACAGCCTGGAACAATCACGTGCACATGGCCGAATGGGCCGAAGCGCTCGTCGTAGCGCCCGCCACCAGTAACACAATCGCCAAAGCGGCCCATGGCTTGTGCGACAACCTCGTGCTCTCCTTAGTGCTTTCGGCAAAATGCCCTGTGTTTTGGGCTCCGGCCATGGATTTGGATATGTATGCATACCCAGCGACTCGCATCAACCTCGACCTACTGCGTGCAATGGGCCACAGTGTGTGGCCGTCTCCTGAGGGTGAGCTGGCCTCTGGATTGAGTGGGGCAGGACGCATGTGTGAGCCTGAATTCATGCAACGCGCACTCGAACTTCACTTCGGAACTCGGCCCTTTTGGTCCGGTAAGACGCTGCTTCTAACGTCCGGTCCGACCGAAGAATCCATTGATCCCGTCCGCTTTATCAGCAACGGCTCAAGCGGAAAAATGGGCGAGGCCTTGGCCGCTGAGGCCGAACTTCGTGGGGCTAAGGTGCGCTGGATTCGCGGACCCCTTCGTCGCGCAGACCAAACGTGGACTGATCGCGTTCACATCACGTCGGTGCGTTCCGCAAGCGAAATGCACGACGCGGCACTGGGTGCTCTTGAGGGATCCGATGTGATTATTGCCGCCGCTGCAGTTGCGGACTTTAAACCGGCTGAGTTGCGCACGACTAAGAGCCCCAAAGGCGAGCTTTCCAGCGGAATCAATCTGATTCCCACGCCAGATATTCTTCAGTCTCTTGGTGCACAACGCCGCCCCGGACAGGTTCTCATTGGGTTTGCGCTCGAAACGGGGAATGGTCTGGATTCCGCACGAAGCAAATTGGTGCGAAAGGACGCGGATGCCATTGTGCTTAACTACGCGACGGCTGAGACGGGAATGGATTCCGACACCAACCAGATTAGTTTGGTGACCGTGATGGGTGTAGAAGAGGGGCCCCTAGAGTCCAAAGTAGCTGCAGCCCAGCGAATCCTTGACTGGGTTGAGTGCAACGCTCTCAAGGCGTAACTTCAAGTTGTGAAACTAGCTGTCTTTATCACTGCACTTTGTGCGTCCATCGTGTTGCCTGCACAAGAATTTTTTCTTGAAGTAAAGGTTCAAGCTCCAGAGGTTCAAACTAATGACCGTCAAGTATTTATTCAACTTGAGCAGGTCGTACGGGATTTGGTCAACAACCGCGTGTGGACCGAAGACACTTGGGAAGAGGGTGAGCGGATTCGCGGTTCCCTCGTGTTTACGATTCGCGACTACGACCAAGGCACAGGTCTGATGTCAGGCAATTTACAGGTTTCGTTTGCGCGCCCTGTGTACGGCAGCGACTACAATTCCACCACGATTTCGTACCAAGATCCCGATGTGAGATTTCGCTACAGGCCCAATGAAATCGTCGATTTTCAGCCCAACCAGTTTCAAGATCTCTCTTCAATCGTCGGATTTTATGCCTACCTCGGGTTGGGATTAGACGAAGCTTCGTTTGACCCCAAAGCCCGCGCGCACCTTCAAACTGCACTTCAAATTGCCCAAATGGCTCAGGCATCTGGTGCTGGCGGGGGCTGGGACCGATTTACTTCGACACGGAATCGATTTTGGATCATCGAGGATTTGCTGAACCCGGCCAACGAAGCCTTTTTGGAATCGTGGTACCGCTACCACCGTGAAGGCCTCGACCGTTTGTCTAAGCTCGAAACCCAGCAGCAGGCGAAGCAGTCCGTGGCCAACGCAGTTCTTGCGCTTCGGCCGATTCATACACGTCAGCCCAATATTTATCTGATTCGCTGGTTTTTTGACAGTAAATCGGTAGAGATTCAGCAAGTTTTTTCTGGCGGGCCAGCCGTGCAGCTACAGGATGTTTCGGATGCCCTGCAGGTCATGGATCCCTCAAACGCAAGTAAGTACTTAGCGATGGGAAAATCCCGCTGAGAACCCCTAGGTTTGCGCCATGCTTTGCCGACTGCACATCGAACGATTTGCGCTGATTGACCAACTTGAGTTGTCTGTCAAGCCAGGTTTCACGGTGCTCACGGGCGAAACGGGGGCGGGTAAGTCCATTTTTTTAGGTGCTCTGCAGCTTGCGCTGGGCGGGCGGGCCGAGTTTGCGTCCATTGGCCAACCTGGCTTTAAAAGTGTCGTCGAGGCGGAATTTCGCGTGCCCTCAGACCGTCAGTCGGACCTGGGGTCCACCGATTGGGATTGGTGGAGCGAGGGGAGCGACGCTTCGCTCGTGCTGCGGCGTGAAGTGCATCCGGGCGGGCGTAGCCGCGCATTCATCAACGATTCACCGGTGCGGCTCGATGAACTGCGACGGGTTTCGAGTTCATTGGTCGACATTCACAGCCAGCGCGACGAGGGACTTTGGGCCCGGAACGAAGGCATAGTCCTCCTGCTCGAAGCCTTTGCGGACGGCCATCAAGCCGCCAAGGGGCACTACCAGACGTGCTTTGCACAGCTCCGTCAGGCTGAGGAACGCCTTTTGGTACTAGAGTCTGAACTTGGGGCCGTTAACGATCCGGAATACCTCAAATTTGTGGTTGAAGAGCTGCGCGCTCTCGACCTAAAACTCGGCGAAGAAGCCAAGCTGCGCGAGCAGCTCAAGCTTCTCAGCAACCAGCAGGAACTTCAGGAACTTAGCGCCGAGGCCCTCGCCGCAGTCGATCGAGAGGAAGTAGGCGTTGAATCACTCGCTGGCCAACTTCGAAAGCTTGGCGAGCGAGCCGAACGCCTAGGAGTGTCCAACGATCAGCTCACGAGTATGGGTTATGCCCTTGAGGACCTCGTGCGCGAACTTCGGGGACATTGGCAAGATCTTGTCGATCAATTAGATGCCAATCCAGGTGAGCTGAATTTCGTGGAGGAACGCCTCTCGGCCATTGATCGGGTTCAGCGCAAGCACCAGTGCGCTGACGACAGCGCACTCATTGCACACTGGGAGACCCTTGAGCGGCGCCTCAAGGTGTGGACAGAAGGTGCTGAAGAACTTGAGCGGGCGAGGGCAGAGGTACGTGAAGCCTCCCTCAAGGTGAGTGCGGCAGGAGAAGATTGGAATCAGATTCTCATGAAGGCTGAACCTTCGATGGTCGCAGCGGTGACCCGAGGTCTGGCTGATTTAGCGATGTCCCAAACCCGAATTGCGGTTCGGGCAGTGCGCCGTTCCGCTCCGAGTCCGATGGGCACCTATACCTACACGCTGGAATTCAGCGCGAACCCGGGCCAAGAGCTTCAGGAGCTCGCTAAAGTGGCCTCCGGAGGCGAGCGCAGCCGCCTCATGCTGGTACTCAAACGCTACTTGGCCGAGCGCAAAGGATTGTCAACCGTACTCTTTGACGAGATTGACACCGGGGTATCGGGTGCGACCGCCAGCAAAATGGCCCATATGCTCCGAAGCATGAGCCAAAATGCTCAAATCATCGCCATCACCCACTTGCCGCAAGTTGCCGCGTTAGGGTCACAGCACTGGGTCGTCGAGAAACTAGTTGATGGAGACCGTACGCTCACGCAACTTAAGACCTTGAGCGACAGCGATCGAGCGCCCGAAGTGGCCCGCTTGCTCTCAGATGGTGACCTCAGTGCCTTAGCGATGGCACAAGCCGAGGCGCTAATGGCGGCAGCCGAGTGATTTTCACGATATTTGCGGCATGAACAATCTACTTGCCGGAAAAAAGGGCATCATCTTCGGAGCCCTCAACAGCGACTCCATTGCCTGGAAGGTCGCCGAACAGTGCCACGCACAAGGTGCTCAACTCGTTCTTACGAATGCCCCCATGGCGATGCGCATGGGCGAAATCAATGCTCTTGCTGAAAAGACGGGCGCGCCTGTCATTGGTGCCGACGCCACGAGCCTCGAGGAACTTCAGAACTTGATTCAGGGAGCCATGGACCATTTCGGTGGTAAAATTGACTTTATCCTGCACAGCATTGGAATGTCCGTCAACGTCCGCAAAAGCCGTCCCTACACCGACCTCAACTACGACTTCTTGACCAAGGGTTGGGATGTGTCGGCGGTAAGCTTTCACAAAGTGCTCCAGACGGCCTACCAAATGGACGCCCTCAGCGACTGGGGTAGCGTACTCGCGCTGAGCTACATTGCCGCCCAGCGCACGTTCCCTGACTACAACGACATGGCTGAGAACAAAGCCTACTTGGAATCAGTGGCGCGCAGCTTCGGATACCACTACGGAATCCGCAACCACGTGCGCATCAACACCATCAGCCAGTCTCCCACGCCTACGACGGCGGGTAGCGGCGTAAAGGGTTTTAATGCCTTCTTGAGCTTCGCCGATAAGATGAGCCCCTTGGGCAACGCAACGGCTGAGGACTGCGCCAACCTATGTGTAGTCATGTTCAGCGACATGAGTCGCCGCGTGACGATGCAGAACCTCTACAACGATGGCGGATTCAGCAACACAGGTGTAAGCCAAGAGGTACTTGACACCTACATGAAAGGCGCTGAATAAAACCTGCGCCATCATACAAAAAAAGAGCCCGCTTCGGCGGGCTTTTTTTGTGGTTTAGAATTCGCTCTTTTCGTGAAACACGATTCGGTCAAACTTTTCTTGAGTCATGTGCAACCCAAACTGGGAATCAGCCAAGAACACGAGGCGTCCAAACTTGTCGTGGGCGAGTTGGCGGGCCTTCATGCGCTCAAGTTCCGCAAGTTGCCCGGCGTCCTTGCCCTCAACCCACAGTGCTTTGTAGGCGGGGAAGGGTTCGTACGAACACTTCGCTCCGTACTCGTGCTCAAGACGGTACTGAATGACCTCGTACTGCAGTGCGCCTACGGTTCCGATTACCTTTCGTCCGTTGGCGACGAGCGTAAACAGCTGGGCTACACCTTCATCCATCAACTGGTCCACACCTTTGGCCAACTGCTTGGATTTCATGGGGTCCGCATTGTTGATGAAGCGAAAGTGTTCGGGCGAAAAGGACGGGATTCCGCTAAAGTGAAGCGACTCGCCGCCCGTTAAGCTGTCCCCAATTCGAAAGAGCCCGGTGTCAGGTAAACCCACGATATCGCCAGGATAGGCCTCCTCAACCACCTCACGCTTACTGGCCAAGAACGTCATGGGCGAACTGAATTTCAGGTTCTTGCCCTCGCGGACGTGCAGGTAGTTGGTGTTGCGTTCAAAGGTTCCGCTGACGACCTTGACAAACGCGATGCGGCTGCGGTGGTTGGGGTCGATGTTCGCGTGAATCTTGAACACAAATCCGCTGAACTTCGACTCTTCAGGCCGGACCACACGCTCTTCTGCGGCTTTGGGTTGGGGGTGTGGCGCAATTTCAGCAAAGCAATTAAGCAGTTCGCGCACGCCAAAATTGTTGAGTGCAGAACCAAAAAACACCGGCTGCAGCTCCCCGCGCAAGTAGGCGTCGTGATCGAATTCAGGGTAAACCCCAGCGACTAATTCGAGTTCTTCGCGCAGGGTTTCGGCAGCCTTCGCGCCAATGCGCTCCACGAGTTCGGGGTTTTCTAAGTCGCTAAACGCCACCCCTTCAGCGACTTTTTGCTTGTTGATTTGGTCGTAAATCAAAAGTGATTTGGACCACACATCGTAGACGCCCTGAAACTGGGCACCCATTCCGATCGGCCACGAAAGAGGGCAGAGGCGCAGACCTAGCTTTGACTCAATCTCGTCCAAGAGGTCAAATGCGTCGCGGCCCTCGCGGTCCAACTTGTTGATAAATACGATGATGGGTGTCGCGCGCATGCGGCACACGTTGACCAGCTTTTCAGTCTGGGCCTCAACGCCTTTCGCCACATCGACAACCACGATTGCGCTATCCACTGCGGTCAGGGTGCGGTAGGTATCTTCAGCGAAATCTTGGTGACCCGGCGTATCGAGAATGTTGATGTGCTTGCCTTGGTACTCAAAGGCCATCACTGAGGTGGCAACCGAAATTCCGCGCTGCCGCTCGATCTCCATGAAGTCCGACGTCGCGCCCTTTTTGATTTTGTTGCTCTTTACGGCACCGGCTTCGTTGATGGCTCCGCCAAAGAGAAGTAGTTTCTCGGTTAGGGTAGTTTTGCCCGCATCAGGGTGCGAAACAATTCCAAAGGTTCTGCGGCGCTGAAGCTCCGTGAGTAAATTCGACATATCGGCTTAATTGCGGGTTGCAAAGGTAGGGAGTTCCGCTCTGAACCTTTTTTAAATCTGTGGGTTAAAGGCACTATGGAGTCGTCGTACAGCATCAAAGATTTGGAGCACCTCACGGGCATTAAGGCCCACACGCTCCGCATTTGGGAGCAGCGCTACGAAATTGTTGTACCGAAAAGGACCGACACGAACATTCGCACCTATTCTGACGACGACCTCAAAACTTTGCTCAACGTTGCCGTACTTATTCAAAAAGGTTGGCGCATCAGCAAGATTGCCGATTTATCGCGCGAACAGCTTAGTCAAAAGGTTCTTGAAGAAGCATTACAGCACGGTAGCCAAACGGCTCAAGTGACACGCCTTATACAGGCCTGTATAGATCTCGATGAGCTCACGTTTTCGCAAATTCTCGACGCGAGCATTCGCGAGGCGGGCGAGGAGCACACCTTTACCCATTTGGTTGGCGGATTCATTCACCAAATTGGCTACATGTGGCAAACGGACGCAATTGGCGTGGCTCACGAGCATTTTGCGAGTAACCTCATCAAGCAAAAAATGTACGCCGCGCTGGATCGCCTTACCGACCAACGTATGTCGGTAAAGAGCCCAGCTGTCCTCATGTATTTGCCTCAAGATGAGCTTCATGAGTTGGGATTGCTCTATCTGCATTATCTGTTGAAGGCACGCGGAACCACTGTTGTGTTTCTCGGTCAGTCCCTTCCGCTGGAGCACTTGGCGGTACTCTTCAAGCAAGCGAACCATTTTAAGCTTGTGGTCAGTGTCTGGACCACTCAGCCCGCACGTGAGGTCATTGACCAGTATGTTGTAGACGCTCGCCGGTTTATGGGCACAGTGCCCTTGTGGGTTACGGGATTAGCTGTATCAGACTGGAAGTCGCCCGACAACCTCACGGTCACCTTCCCCAATTTGGCTGCATTGGGCCAACAGCTATCCTCTGAGCTAGCGCTTTCGTTCTGAGTTGTTTAGCCTAATTAGGCTATAATCTGTTTATACTTTTTATAAAAAGTTTAAACAAAACGTGCGCTCGGCATATTTCTTGTTTAACTTAGTGCTGTAATTGTTAAACAAAAACGAGATGCCCCCTGAGTCCTTTGGTCCCCAAATTTTTCAGCACGAACAATTTTTACGCGGTTTGGCTATGAAGCTTACGCGCCATTCAGAAGACGCTGAAGACCTCGTTCAAGAGACCTTTTACAAGGCAATCAAGAACCAATCAAAGTACCAAGAGGGGACGAACCTGCGCGGATGGCTGTACACCATTCTCAAGAATACATTCATCAACAACTACCGTAAGAAGAAGAATCAAAACACCTACGCTGACGATAGTGAGAACCAGTACGTACTTGGTGGCATGATGGCTAACCGAGAAGATGAAGCAGATAGTCCCTATGAGATGGCCAACATTATAGAGCGCATCGAGAATGTAGAGCGGACGTACCTCGATGCATTCATGATGTACTTTAACGGATACAAGTACGAAGAGATCGCTGACCAAATGGGCATTCCCTTGGGAACAGTAAAAAGTCGTATCTTCTTAGCCCGCCGTAAAATGATGGACCAGCTTCGCGGTATTCGCGGCAACGACTAATGAAGAAGAAAGCAATTGTGATTGGTTCCGGGTTTGCCGGAATGTCGAGCGCCGCCTATTTGGCCCAAGCGGGCTATGATGTCGAAGTGATTGAAATGCACGATGGCCCGGGAGGTCGGGGACGCCAGTGGGTCCACGAGGGATACACATTTGATCTGGGGCCATCTTTTTACTGGATGCCCGATGTGTTTGAGACGTTTTTTGGTCACTTTGGTAAAAAGTCCAGCAACTACTACGAATTGCGCCGTTTAGACCCGTCGTACAGTATCTATTTTGAGGACGGCCCCATGCCGATCCCCGCTCAAATGAGCGAAATCGAGGCCTTGTTTGATCGACTGGAGCCCGGGTCTGCCGTTCGGCTACGCGGATTTTTAAAGGACGCAGAATACAAATACCGCGTCGGAATCGACGATTTGGTGCGCAAACCTTCGCGGAGCGTGCTCGAATTTGCCGATGTTCGTATTCTTACTGGACTCTTGCGCATGGATCTGCTTCGCAGCATTCGCAGCAGCATCGCCAAGGTCGTTAGCCACCCCAAACTTCGCCAACTCCTTGAGTTTCCGGTACTCTTTTTGGGGGCGACACCGAGCAACACGCCAGCGCTATACAGCTTGATGAACTATTCAGACTTCGCTCAGGGTACTTGGTACCCCATCGGAGGAATGTATTCGGTGGTTCAAGGATTCTACCGACTTGCTCAAGAGCAAGGTGTGAAGTTTCACTTCAACCAAGAAGTTACGGGTTTTGCCTACGAGGGCAAATCCATTTCTGGCGTCTACGTGGGCAACACGCTCCACGCTGCAGACGTCGTGGTGGCCTCGGCCGACTACGCGCACGTCGAACAAAAATTGGTGAAGCCGGAATTCCGCCGCTACACAGCAAACTACTGGGCGAAGCGCAAGATGGCTCCGTCGGCATTTATGTACTACTTGGGATTGGACACCAAGCTTACGGGTTTAGAGCACCATACCCTGTTTTTTGATGCGGACTTTGACACCCATGCCGACGCGATTTACACGAACCCACGTTGGCCCGAAAAACCACTGTTCTACTTGAGCATCGCCTCGGCAACCGACCCCAGTGCTGCGCCCGAAGGCAAGGACGCACTAGTTATCCTTATCCCTATGGCCACTGGCCTTGAGGACGATGATGCTACGCGCCAGCGCTACCTCGATATGGTCGCTGAGCGTATGAAGGCCCAAATCGGCATAGACATCCGCGAGCACATCGTGATTCAACGCAGCTTTGCCTACTGTGACTTCGTCAAAGAGTACCACGCACACCGAGGTAACGCCTATGGATTGGCCAATACACTGGACCAAACCGCCATTCTTAAGCCAAGCCTTAAGGGCAAGCTGAACAACTTGTACTACGCCGGGCAACTTACCGTTCCTGGGCCCGGAGTACCTCCGTGCATCATTTCAGGTGAAGTAGTAGCGCGCGAAATCACCAAAGAACATCCTATAGTATGATGGACCTCTACACGAAAACCTCTATTCGCACGAGTAAAGGAATTACCAAGGCGTATTCCACTTCTTTTTCGCTCGGCATCCTCGGTTTATCAAAGCCATTACGCGACCCGATTTATGCGGTGTATGGTTTTGTTCGCGTCGCGGACGAAATCGTAGACACATTCCACGGCACGAACCAGAGCGATCTTTTGGAGCGCTTTTGGGCCGATACCGACCGCGCCATTGACGAAGGGATTTCGACCAACCCGGTCCTGCATGCCTTTCAGTATGTCGTGAATGCCTACCAGATCGACCGTGGATTGATCAATACCTTCTTGCGTTCGATGGAAATGGACCTCGAGGACCGCACGTACGACCAATCCGCCTACGAACAGTACATCCTCGGCAGTGCCGAAGTAGTGGGGCTGATGTGCCTCAAGGTTTTTGTGAAGGGAGATCAAGCACAGTACGAGGCACTCACGCCGTACGCGATGAAGCTCGGTTCCGCCTTTCAAAAAATTAACTTCTTGCGCGATGTGGCTGCTGATTTTCAGGCGCTCGGCCGCACGTACTTCCCCAATGTAGATCTTGCGCAGTTCGACGACGATGCCAAAATGGCTATTGAGCGCGACATTGAACGCGACTTCCGCAAAGGATACGAGGGCATTCTTCGACTGCCCAAAGGATCACGATTCGGCGTCTACATCGCCTACATGTACTACTACGCGCTCTTTCAAAAAATCATGCGCACGCCTTCTTCAGAAGTGTTTTCGTCGCGTATTCGCATCAGTAACCGTAAAAAATACCGCCTCTTTGCCAGCTCATTCGTGCGCCACGCATTGAATTTATTATAGTCCACTATGGAAACAGTTATCCTCGTCAACACGGCCGACCAGCCGGTGGGGCGGATGGAGAAGTTCGAGGCGCACCAGCGCGGACTGCTTCACCGCGCATTCTCGGTGTTTTTGTTCAATGAGCGCGGAGAAACCCTGCTTCAGCAGCGCGCAGCCGGCAAGTACCACTCACCACTTTTATGGACAAACTCCTGCTGCAGCCACCAGCGCGAAGGGGAATCAAACCTTGAGGCCGCAACGCGTCGCCTCCATGAAGAACTAGGTATTGACCCTTCTCAAATCTCTGAATTGAAGGATTCCTTTCACTTTATTTATCGTGCAGAGTTCGACAACGGCCTCACCGAGCACGAGCTTGATCACGTGATTCTTGGTCGGTTCGACGGAACCTTCACCCTCAACACCGAAGAGGTCGAGGCGGTGCGCTGGATCTCAATGCCCGACTTAACTCGCGAAATGGACGCTCATCCCGAACAGTTCACTGCGTGGTTCCAAATCATTTTTCGAGAATACCAAAGCCAGCTTGCGCAATGAACACCAAACCACTTCGCGCATCGGTAAGCCGGCACGCGCACTTCAATGCGGCCCATCGGCTCTATGTGAAATCGTGGACCGATGCCCAAAATGAAGCGCAATTTGGACCCTGTTCCAATCCGCGCTACCACGGCCACAACTACGAACTCATCGTCAAGTTGACCGGCCCCATTGATCCTGTGACAGGCTATGTCTACGACCTCGGAACCCTTTCGAGCCTCATTAAGCGCGAAGTAGAAGCTCGCCTTGACCACCGCAACCTCAACGAGGAAGTCCCTGAATTCTTTGACCGGGTGCCCTCTGCAGAATTCATCGCGGTGGCTATCTGGGAGTGGTTGCGGCCACACCTCCCCGTGCACTTAGACCTGCACATCACCTTGTACGAAACCCCACGAAACTTTGTCGAATACGATGGCGCACAATAAATCTTTTCACGGAACCCCGACCAACAACGGCATCAAGCCTGCCAACGGTCGCCACCTTGCCACTCCAACGATTGAGGAGAATCTTCTTCAGCCGGACTCTGAGAAAATCGAACGCATTGCCGAGAAATTTGGCGAAATCATGGACATCCTAGGGTTGGACCGCAGTGACGATTCACTCAAGGACACTCCGCGTCGTGTAGCAAAAATGTACGTACTCGAGCAGTTTGCGGGCCTCAATCCGCTCAACAAGCCAGAGGTTACCCTGTTTGAGAACCGCTACCACTACGACGAGATGGTGCTCGAGCGCAACATTACGTTGCACTCAACCTGTGAACACCACTTCGTGCCCATCTTAGGCGTCTGCCACGTAGCCTATTTTTCATCAGGTCAAGTGGTTGGATTGTCTAAGTTGAACAGAATTGTGCGCCACTTTGCCAAGCGCCCTCAGGTTCAAGAGCGACTCACCGAACAAATCGCGGCCGAACTCAAGCGCGTGCTGCGCACCGAGGACGTAGCCGTCTACGTGGACGCCGAACATCTCTGCGTAAAAATGCGCGGGGTAGAGGATGCCCACAGTTCGACTGCAACCAGCCATTTTAGCGGAAAGTTCCGAGAGCCCGCCGTCCGTGCAGAGTTCTTGCAGGCTATGAAGGGCTAAGCCGTGGTACTTTTTTGGTTTCGTCGCGACCTTCGTCTTTCAGACAACGCGGGCTTGTTCCGTGCCCTTGAACTGGGCATTCCCGTTCAGCCGGTGTTCATTTTTGACCGGAGTATTCTCGACCGCCTAGAAGACCGAACGGACGCGCGCGTTCAGTTTATTCACGGTGAAGTCGAACGACTGCGCCAAGAACTTCAGGCATTGGGCGCAAGCCTGTGGTGCGGCTACGGAATTCCCGAAGACATTCACCGTCAATGGATTCTGGACCACCCTGTAATCCAAGGGGTCTTTGCCAATCGTGACTACGAGCCCTACGCCCGTGAGCGCGATGCGCGCATTGAGGCGCTGTACCGCGAAGGAGACCGTTGGTTCAAAGGTGCCAAAGACCATGTGGTTTTTGAGAAGTCCGAAGTGGTCAAGCCTGATGGATTGCCCTACACCGTGTTTACCCCCTACAGCCGCCGTTGGCGTGCCGCCCTTGAGGCTAATGGCGTTCCGAGTTACCCGTCCGAACGGCTTCTTGATCAGGGACTTCGCAAGTCGGGACCGCAGAATCAGGTTCCGTCGCTCGAGTCCATGGGGTTTGCGCCAAGCAGCATATCCATGCCTCCGAAAACCTTGTCGCACGATACCCTCGTCCACTACGCCCAGCGGCGCGACATTCCGTCTGATGAGCAGGGCACCACGCGCCTTGGTCTGCACCTTCGTTTCGGAACCATTAGCGTTCGCGCACTCCTTCGAGCGGGCCAAGAAGTGAGTGAAACCTTTGTCAACGAGCTAATTTGGAGGGACTTCTACCAAATGGTTCTTTACCATTTTCCTGAAAGTCCAAAGAAGGCAATTAAGCCAGCCTACGATCGAATCAAGTGGGAATTGAACGAAGCGCACTTTGCTGCATGGTGCGAAGGCCGAACGGGCTACCCGATGGTGGATGCGGGAATGCGCCAGCTCAACACGACGGGCTACATGCACAACCGGGTCCGAATGGTGGTCGCTAGCTTCCTTACCAAGCACTTGCTCCTTGACTGGCGCTGGGGAGAGGCCTACTTTGCCCAAAAACTTCTGGACTTTGACCAGGCGAGTAATGTCGGAGGCTGGCAGTGGGCGAGTGGGTCGGGCACCGACGCAGCCCCCTACTTTAGGATTTTCAATCCGCAATCGCAGCTTGAGAAATTTGACCGAAAACTTGAGTATGTTCAGAAGTGGGTTCCGGAATACGGTACACCGTCGTACCCCCAACCAATCGTCGACCACGCGTGGGCACGGCAACGTTGCTTGGAGCGCTATAAATCGGGTTTAGGAAGTACTCAGGACTGAAGCGCCTCTGCCTTCGGGTACCCGAACAAGCCCTTCTCTTTAATGATGGTATCTACATAGGTCGGAAGGCAGGATTCCCATCCCGTCTCGCCATTTCGAATCCGACGAAGAACATCGCGGCTCCAAATACTTAAAATTTCAGGATCGAAATTCTCAATGTCGCGGACGCGGCGAGCTTGCTTCAGGTAGTCGTAAATGTTTTTAAACAAATCATTTACGACGATGTCGTCCGTAGTGGTTATGCTCTCTTCGCCTCTAAACGGATAGGCATAGATCACCAAGCTCTTTGAGAACAAACGTCCCATAGCCTCTAGAATTCCGCCAGTGAGGTGGTTATAGTACTTCTCTTCAAAAATCTCTTGAAGTGAGGGAACACCCATAATAAGGCCCATGCGCTTCTTAGTAAAGCTCGCGAAGTAGTCCACCAGTCGGTAGTACTCTTGGTAGTTAGAGATCAGCACGGTCTGGCCAATGCTGCACAAAATGTCCGCGCGGTCTAAGAAATCCTGCTCATCAATGCTTCCATCGGCCAGTAGGTTGTTCAGTGTGATTTCAAAAAGGACTACGGTGTTATCTTTCTCGACTTTGTTAGATTTGATGAACTCTTTGTAGCCCTTCTTAATCATGTCCATGTTCACCTTGGTCACGGGGCGAAAGCTTCCGCGCATGGCCAAGATGTTCTTCTTGTACAGTAGTTCTGCAGGGAGCAGGTTTTTGCCCTCTGGTCCAAAAATAACCGCGTCGGTAAAACCATTTTTAATGAGCTGAAGTGACATTAAACGGTTGTCTACATGCTCATAGTCAGGACCTAAGAAATTGATCAGGTCAATTTCAATTGCGGACTTGTCGATGCCGTCGTACAAGCTCATTAAGAACTTCTTGGGTTCGTCGTACAAGTTGTAGGCCGCGTAAATCAGGTTGACCCCCATAGCACCAATCGTCTCTTGCTGGTACTTAGCGTTATCCTCGTGCAGTCGAACGTGCACAATTACCTCGTTTGCCTCACCGTCAGGACGCGTTTGGTAGCGAATGCCCAACCATCCGTGCCCTTTAAAGGTCTTGGCAAAGTTGATGGTGGCGACGGTGTTTGAGAACGCAAAAAAGCACTTGTCGGGAGAGCGATCACGATCAATACGCTCGTGAAGCAAGCCGTACTCATGGTGAAGCATCTTGCGCAACCGCGTTTCGGTTACATACCGACCGTCTGATTCCTGTCCATAAATGGCGTCCGAAAACTCCTTATCGTAGGCGCTCATCGCTTTGGCAATGGTGCCTGATGCACCGCCAGCGCGAAAAAAGTGACGCACCGTCTCTTGACCAGCGCCAATTTCTGCAAATGACCCATAAATGTTGGGGTTCAGGTTGGTGCGGAGCGCCTTCTGCGCGGCGCTTAAAACCAAGTCAGCCATGTCACCAAAGGTAGCGTACATTTGGTCCGATGCCCGCGGTTTCACTCGAATTTTTTGGAAGTGGCACGAGCCAAGGTGTGCCCGTTATCGGGTGCAGCTGCCCTGTGTGCACCTCTGTGGACCCAAGGGATCAACGTCTTCGCGCATCTGCAGTTGTAACCGCCGGAAACGCTAAAGTGCTCATTGACTGCGGTCCCGATTTTCGACAGCAAATGCTTCGAACAGACCACACACATCTAGATGCCGTGGTACTGACACACGAGCACATGGATCACGTGGCCGGACTGGATGATTTGCGCCCCCTCATTTTTTCATCAAACCAGCCCATGCGCCTTTGGGCCACGGAGCGAGTAGAGTCGAGGCTTCGCGAGCAATTTGCCTATGCCTTCAGTGCCCAACGCTACCCCGGGGCGCCTGAATTTGAAATGCTCCGCATTGAACCTGGCCATGCGTTTAACGTGGGTGACCAGCAGTGGATTCCAATCCTTGGAGTACACGGAATTTGGCCAGTTCTGGGATTTCGCATCGGTCCCATCGTCTACCTAACCGATATTTCAGGAATGATCGATAGTGAGCGCCAAAAGATTTATGGAGCAGAAATTCTCGTGGTCAATGCGCTGCGAAAAACAAAGCACATTTCTCATTTTAGCCTCGATGAAGCGATTGAATTCGCACGAACAACTGGGGTTCCGAATGTCTTCTTTACGCACATAAGCCACCACCTTGGCCTTCATGATGAAGAGGATGCACAATTGCCCAGCGGAATGCACTTGGCCTACGACGGCCTTGTGGTAAACGCCTAAGCCTTACTCGCGACTTCGTCGAGTACGGTTCCTATCGCGCAACCTTGCTGGGGCCATGTGGGCACGTTAACACCAAGGCTCGATTTGCCAGAAAGTTGACCTTCAACGTGAAAAAGGGTAAAGTCCGCAGGACTTCCAATATTTACGGTTACTGATCCAAGGCCAAACAATGTGCGCGGACGGTGAGCCACTGCCTCCACCCAGGCCTCAAGGGCGGGTCGGTCAGAACGCATTGCGCAGTACCATGAAAAGCATTGCTCGATCGTGGCGGCTCCAAAGCTCGCGCTACCCCATTCGCAGTTTTTTAACTCGTGGTCCATGGGGTCGTGGTCGCTCACGATCATATCTATGCTTCCGTCAAGAACGCCTTCCCAAAGTGCCTCTTGATCAAGTTTGCTCCGCAACGGGGGCAAAAGTTTGACCGCAGTATCGTAGGATTCGATGTCGGAATCGGTTCCGACAAGATTCGCAATCGCCACGTCTGCGGTGACATCGATGCCACGTGTTTTGGCTTGGCGCACTAATTCTACACTTTCTGCACACGAAAGACCAGAGAGGTGAAGGCCTCCGCCCGCGTATTCGGCAATGGCTAGGTCCCGCTGAATCCGAATCGTTTCTGCGAGAGCGGGGATCGGTGCCATTCCCGACTTCAAAGCAGATAAGCCTTCGTGCGCGACACCTGTAGGGCAGAGGTTGCGCTCCATGGGGAAGCTCCACACTCGAGCCTCAAGGCCTTGAGCGTATTCAAGCGCGAGCTGCAGCGTGTGGGGCCGATCTACGGGGTGCTTGTCGTCTGAAAAAGCCAATGCTCCTGCAGCGCGCATATCAGCTAGTTCGGCAAGCTTTTCGCCATTAAGACCCTGAGTAAGTGCGCCCACGGGAATCCACACCACGTGTGGAAACTCTGGAAGGGCTTCGATTGCGGGTCGGTTATCTCGCGCTGGATGCGTCGAAGGCATCAGGGCCACGTGGGTGAATCCACCACGCAGTGCCGCCGCGGCGAGTGAATCGTACGTTTCCCGCTCTTCATGACCTGGTGCACCGCTTCGAGCACGGCCGTCAATCCATCCGGGACTGAGCATCATTCCTTTAGCCCAATCAACATAGGGAGCCCCATTGAGTTCCCCTGGGCCGTCGATGGCCTGAACCTGTCCGTCTCGAATAAGTACATCCACGGTGTGACCGTGAAAAGGAGACCGAGGATCCACCACGTGTACGCTCGGCAGAATGAGTGCATTTTGAGTCATAGCCGAGCACAAATGTAGTTTTTTTTAGCCGCCCTTAAGTAATTTGCAGCTTCATTCACGGGATGTGGCGCAGTTGGTAGCGCTCTGCGTTCGGGACGTAGGGGTCGCTGGTTCAAGTCCAATCATCCCGACAGTGAATGTCCTCAGTTCATTCGAGGGTTAATGAAGTTAATTACGATCTAGAAATAGTACCAATTATGAAAAAACTAACAATATGGGCTCTTGCTACGTGTGCACTTCAGGTTCAGGGCCAAGAACTGCCAAAACCTGACGCGGTAAAGCGAATCATCATCATTAATGAGAAGGGTACTCAAATCTCAATGGACTCCATTCGGATTGGAATACCCTTGAATATGGACAGCTTGATGACAAACCAATTGGAGTCGGGTATTTCTGAGCAAATGATCATGATGGGCGTCCCGAGTGATTCCCGGCCCATGTTTGGCGTTCAAATCGCTGCGACAGAAGGTGTGAAGGGTGTGACCGTACAATCCGTCGAGATGGTGAGTACCGCAGCGGCCTTGGGTATGCGCATTGGCGATGTCATTGCCAAGGTCAACGGGACCTCAATCGAAACACCAAGGGCGATGGTTGAACTTGTGCGGGCACTGAAAATGGGTGATGCCATCGAAGTGGACTACCGAAGAGATGGTAAGCCATATAAGGTGCGCGGATTTCTTATTCCATTGGGTCTGGGCCAGGGCGTTCCGTCGTTCGAGGGCGGGACTGGTCCCATTCGAAAAGAAATTAGAATAGAGCGTCGAGAAATGTGAATAGTGACCGGCCTAAGGCCGGTTTTTTTGATCCCTTGTTCTGTTAAGTGTTTAAACATATATTTGTACAATGAACACCGTTTTTCATCCATCTTCATCACGAGGAACCGCCGACCACGGCTGGCTCAAGACCGCGCATACCTTTTCTTTTGCGGGCTACTACAACCCAGAGCGGGTGCACTATGGAGTGCTCCGCGTGCTCAACGACGACTGGATTGCGGGCGGAACCGGATTCGGCAAGCATCCGCACGACAATATGGAGATTGTCACTATTCCGCTTACCGGAGCGCTTGAGCATCAAGATTCGATGGGCAACAAAGAGGTGCTCCGGATGGGCGAGGTTCAGGCCATGAGTGCCGGAACCGGAGTATTTCATTCCGAGTACAATGCGAGTGCGGCTGATCCATGCTCGCTTTTGCAGATTTGGATTATTCCTGAGCGTCGTGGGGTAGAACCCCGCTACGAGCAGCGCTTTTACGATGTAGATGCCCTCGGCAAAGCGTGGCATGCGGTGGTGAATCCTATGGGTCAGGGCGATGCCATGCCTATTCACCAGCAGGCTTGGTTTTCACTTACCAAAATTCCGACAGGAACAGCGCGCAACTACCGTTCAAAGCGCAGCGAAAACGGAGTTTACTTCTTTGTAATTGAAGGTGCTGCGCAGATAGCAGGAATTGCACTCGAATCGCGCGACGGACTAGGTGTTTCAGAAGTCGATGAAGTGGCCGTAACCGCGACAACAGACTGCTTTATTTTGGCGATGGATGTACCCCTTCGGCTCCCCGCTATAGCCTAACTTTGCAGGGATCATGTTCGAATCCCTAAGTGAAAAAATCGACTCCGCACTCCACCGGTTATCGGGGCGGAGCAAGATTACCGACATCAACATCGCCGAGGCGATCAAGGATATTCGCCGCGCACTCGTAGACGCGGACGTCAACTACAAACTAGCTAAGGAATTCACCGACCGCGTCAAAGACCGGGCGATGGGCCAGGATGTGCTCAAGTCCCTCGAGCCCGGCCAGTTGATGGTCAAGGTGGTGCGCGACGAAATGGCGTCCCTAATGGGTGGTTCCGCCACCGAAATCGCCAGTGGTAACGGACTACAAACCGTGCTGATGGCGGGCCTACAAGGTTCGGGTAAGACGACGTTCACCGCAAAGTTGGGCAACCACCTCAAGCGCAAAAAGGGTCGCAAAGTCCTACTTGCGGCGGCTGACGTCTACCGCCCCGCGGCGATTGATCAGCTCAAAACTTTGGGCGAACAAATTGGAATCGAAGTATTTAGCCTTGAGGGCGAAAAAGATGCGGTTCGAATTGCTCGCGAAGCCCAGGCGTACGCCAAAACCAACGGATTCAACTACCTCTTGATCGATACCGCGGGCCGCCTCGCGGTGGATGAGGCCTTGATGCGCGAGATTGCTGCGATCCGCACGGCCACCTCGCCCGAAGAAATTCTCTTTGTCGTGGATTCCATGACGGGTCAAGACGCAGTCAACACCGCGAAGGCCTTTCACGACGTCCTCGACTATACCGGGGTCATTCTCACAAAGCTCGATGGCGACACCCGTGGCGGTGCGGCGTTGAGCATTCGGCACGTCGTCCAAAAGCCGATCAAATTCATTGGAACCGGTGAAAAAATGGACGCCCTGGACGTCTTTCACCCCGACAGAATGGCCGACCGCATCCTCGGGATGGGTGACGTCATTTCGTTGGTTGAGCGCGCTCAAGAGCAATTCGATGTTGAGCAGGCGCGCAAACTCAACAAAAAAATTGCCACCAATAAGTTTGGTTTCGATGACTTTTTGGATCAGATCCAGCAGGTCAAAAAGATGGGCAACATGAAGGACCTCATGGGGATGATTCCTGGAGTAGGCAAGGCGATGAAAGGGATGGATATTCCGGACGATGCGTTCAAGCACGTCGAAGCCATGATTCGATCCATGACTCCTGAAGAGCGAAGCAATCCAAGCATTATCAATGGAAGTCGTCGGGCACGCATTGCCTCGGGAAGCGGACGCAATGTCACCGAACTCAACAAGCTCATAAAGCAATTTGACGACATGAGCCGCGTGATGAAAATGATGCAAGGTCAGGGCGGACGCAGCCAGCTCATGTCCATGATGAACCGCATGCGCTGATGGCACTCATTCTCAGCGGCCGTGATGCCGCAGCCGCATGGAAGGCTCACATTCGCAAGGAAGTGGCAGGCCGCAGGGCGCAAGGAAAGCGCGCGCCACACCTCGCCGCAATATTGGTAGGTGACGATCCCGCGAGCCAGGCCTACGTGAAAGGCAAAGTTCGTGACTGCGAAGAGGTTGGTTTTGAATCAACTTTGATCACGCTTCCGTCCAATGCCACTCAGCAGGAGCTTCAAAAGCACGTTTCAGATCTGAATAGCAACCCCGCAGTAGACGGATTTATTGTACAGCTTCCGCTGCCGGCCCATCTGAATGCCGACGAGATTCTCTTGTCGATAAATCCTCAAAAGGACGTCGATGGCTTTCACCCTGAAAACGTGGGGCGTATGGCGCTTGGATTGCCCACGTACTTGCCTGCGACACCCTACGGAATGCTACTGCTTCTCGAGCACTACGGACTTTCTCCGGAGGGTAAGCATGCGGTGGTCGTGGGGCGAAGCAATATTGTGGGGTCTCCGATGAGTATTCTTTTGAGTCGAAATACCAAGATGGGCAATGCCACTGTCACCTTGGCGCACAGCCGCACTCCCAACCTCGCCGAAGTGTGCCGCAGGGCAGATATATTGGTTGCCGCCATAGGCAAAGCCAAGTTCATCACTGCTGACATGGTACAACCCGGCAGTGTCGTACTTGACGTTGGAATCAACCGCGTAGACGGAAAATTAGTAGGAGACGTTGATTTTGATGCCGTGGAGCCTATAGTTAGCGCCATCTCGCCAGTCCCGGGAGGTGTTGGTCTTATGACGCGGGTCGGATTGCTGATGAACACCCTACATGCGGCCCGACGTCCCTAGTACTGCACTTCCGCTCATGGAAGCATTTCGCACCGTCCAGGGTGAAGGGGCGCACACGGGGCGTCCATCCTTTTTTATGCGCATTGGCGGATGCGATGTAGGATGCCACTGGTGCGATGTCAAGGAATCCTGGGATGCACATCGTCACCCGGTCACGCCGTTAGATGAACTGTTGGCACTTCCTTCTTCGAATGACTCAATAGTGGTTGTTACTGGGGGTGAGCCACTCATGTGGGATATGGGGCCTCTGACCGAAGGGTTGAGGGCGCGCGGGTTTCGAGTTCACCTCGAAACCAGCGGTGCGTATCCCGTGACTGGTACGTGGGACTGGGTTTGCCTTTCGCCTAAGAAGACCAAAGCGCCACTCGCGGAATGGTACGAACTTGCTGACGAACTCAAAGTCATCATTTTCAACGAAGACGACTTCAAGTGGGCTTCGGCACATGCCGCACTTTGCCGCGCCCGTACTGAGCTCTTTGTGCAGCCCGAATGGTCCCGAAGGGATCAGAATATTCCAAAAATCATCGATTTTCTCGAACAGAATCCCAAGTGGCGCCTTGGATTGCAGACGCACAAGTACATCGGAATGCCCTAAGTTTTAACGGGCTGAAATCTCGCGATCTACGCGTTCAACACCTTTGACCGACTTGAGGCGCTGTACGAGGTCACTTAGGTGGCTTCGGTCCGCAACATGTACACTCACGGTACCCTGAAAGACCCCGTCGCTTCCATCGATGTGAAAGGCCCGAATGTCGATCTGCATATCACTAGAAATGATCTTGGTTAGTTTTAAGATCAGACCCTTGGAGTCAATGCCTGAAAATCGCAGCACAGCGTTAAAACCTTGCCTGGAACCTCGGTTCCAAACCGCTTTGATGACTCGCTCCGCAAATTGACCTTGAAGCTTTACTGCGTGCTTACAGTCGGTGCGGTGTACTTCGATACCATTTTCTTCAATGAATCCAAAAATTCCGTCGCCTTGAATCGGACGGCAGCAGTGCGCGAGTCGGTGCTCAAGCACCACTTCATCGGGGCCAAAAAGAATGATGTTTGAAGAACTCGGCACGTCCTTAACTGCACCTTCTTTAGACTTTGGTCGAAACCTACGCAGGATGTACTGGTAAAAGCCGCCGCTATCCTCGCGCAAAAAGTCCCTCAAACGTTCGCTGTCGAGCTCACCCTTACCAAACTTCAAAAAGAGCTCCTTTGGGTTGCGAACCGCATAAAAATTCAGCATTCGCTGCGTCGTAGACTGGTTCAACTCCAGATTGGCACGTTTGAGCATGCGCTCAAGGCGCTCCTTGCCTTCGGACTCTTGGATCCGCGCACGATCTCTAAAGAATGATCGCAATTTGGACTTTGCCTTGGGTGAAGACACCCAATCAAGCCATGATTCCTGCGGAATCTGTGTATCTGAACTAATGATTTGGACCTGGTCCCCATTTTGGAGCTGATGGCTCAGCGCGACGAGCTGTCCATTTACCTTGGCTCCCAATGTCTTCATACCGAGGTCCGTGTGAATCTCAAAAGCGAAATCAAGTGGACTGGACCGCTTGGGTAGCGTGACCATTTTACCTTGAGGAGTAAACACAAATATTTCGTCCGAAAACAACTGAAGTTTGAACTGATCGACAAACTCAACTGCATTCTCTGTTTGACCTTCAACGACATCTCGAATGCGTTCGATCCACGAATCCAACGCAGCGCTACCTGAACCGTCTTCTTTGTACCGCCAGTGGGCCGCATAACCTCGTTCGGCCTCATCGTCCATTCGCTTGGAACGGATTTGAATCTCAATCCAGTGGCCTTCGGGGCCCATAACCGTGATGTGAAGCGACTCGTAGCCATTGGCCTTCGGAGTCGTGACCCAGTCGCGCAAGCGTCGCGGATTGGGTCGGTAAATGGAGGTAATCAGTGAATACACCCGCCAGATGTCCGACTTTTCGCGCTTAGGTGACGAATCCAAAATGATGCGCACCGCGTACTTATCGTACACTTCCTCGAACGGAACATTTTGGTTCTGCATCTTTCGCCGGATGCTAAACACGCCTTTGTTTCGACGCTTCAATGAGAAGGTGAAGCCTTCAGAATTCAGTAGGTCTTCTAAACCGTGTCCGAAGCGCTCGAGGTAGGCACCATCGTTCTCTTCAGCTCGAACAAGTTTCTCTTCAAGCTCTTCATAAACATCTGGTTCCAAGTATTTTAAACTCAAATCTTCAAACTCTTGCTTGAAGGCATAAAGTCCCATGCGGTGGGCCAGGGGAGCGAAGATGTACATCGTCTCAGATGCGATCTTTAGTTGCTTGGCATGCGCCATGGACTCAAGCGTGCGCATGTTGTGCAAGCGATCTGCCATCTTGATCAAGACTACCCGAACATCGTCGCTGATACTCACCAAGAGCTTGCGAAAATTCTCGCTCTGCATTGAGGTTTGCATGTCAAAAATGCCCTGAATCTTCGTCAGACCTTCGACGATGTAGGCAACGCTGGGGCCAAACATGCGGTCGAGGTCGGCACGTGTGTATTCGGAATCTTCAATGACGTCGTGCATCAATGCGGCGGCGATGGACTGAGCACCCAAACCGATCTCTTGGGATACGATTTGAGCCACTGCAAGCGGATGCGTGACGTAGGGTTCGCCAGACTTGCGCCGCACATCTTTGTGGGCGTCTTCGGCGACCTTGAAGGCCTTTTTGATTAAGGCAAGATCTTCTTTGTCTGCTCCGCGTTCGGTTGCAGATTTTACAAGCGCTCGGTACTGACTCCGAACGACTTTGGCGTAGTCTACTTGCTCCATGGCTTTGAAGGCAACAGTGTGGCGCGGCACTCTCCAAACCCAATTCGGGTTCCGCCTGAAGTCCACCCCCTCAAGATGAGCGTGTCACCGTCCTCGAGAAAGGCGCGCGTGCCTCCGTTGGCCAATGTGATGGGCTTAGACCCATTCCACGTAAGCTCGAGCATGGACCCGTACGAACCGGGCTCGTTGCCGCTAATCGTACCAGAGGCCATTAAATCCCCGCTCTGAAGGATGCATCCATTCACAGTGTGGTGCGCAATCTGCTGCGCAAAGCTCCAGTAGAGGTACTTGGCATTCGACCGCGAAATCACGGTTTCACTGCCATCTGCACAAGCGATCGCTACTTCTAGCTCAAGATCCCAGTGCGAAGCCATACGGTTTTGCTGCAGGTAGGGAAGGGGAGCAGGGTTGCTCTGGTCCTCGCCTGCACAGCGGCTGCCCTGAAGTGCCTCGTACGGAACAATCCACGCACTCATCGTCGAAGCAAAATTCTTGGCCAAAAACGGCCCGAGCGGAACGTATTCCCACTGCTGAAGGTCCCGAGCCGACCAGTCGTTGAACAGAACGAGTCCAAATATGTGCTCCTCGGCGTGTTCCACCGGGATCCATGACGCGTCGCGTGGACCGCCCTTGATAATGATTCCTACTTCGAGCTCAAAATCCATTTTTATCGACGGACCAAACACAGGTATGGGGTCGTTAGGGCCCTTGCGCTGCCCGTTGGGGCGCACGACGTCAGTTCCGCTCACCGCCACGGTCGAGGCGCGGCCGTGGTAGCCTACGGGCAGGTGCAGCCAGTTGGGCAGCAGCGCATTTTCGGGATCGCGGAACATCATTCCCACATTCGTCGCGTGCTGGCGGGAGGCGTAAAAATCGGTGTAGTCGCCAATCTGTACGGGCAGCACAGCTTCAACGGCTTCGGCCGCTTGCTCGCAAATGCGGCGCTTTGGGTTGGCTTCCCATGCGGAACCTTCGGCATACAGGCTCGAAACCTCGGCACGAACCGCTGACCAGGCGGCGGTTCCGCGGTCGATAAATGCATTAAATGTTTCGGCATCAAGCTCGGGAAACGCTTCCAAAAATCCAGCAGCCCGCAGGGCCTTATAGCTCACCACGGTGTCACCGATGCGCGTGGCTAGGTGCACCGTTCCGTCGGTCCAGCACACTGCGCCCCACGGAAGGTTGAAAAAGCTGAAATCTGATTGCTCCGAGACCGGGATAAAGCTTGCCATGGCCGTATTTTTACGCCAAGTTACATGCTATGAACCGCGATTCCGCCCTCTTTGACCTTATCGATGCCGAGTACCAACGCCAAGTTGAAGGTATTGAACTGATTGCATCTGAAAATTTCACTTCTCCGGCCGTCATGGAGGCCGTCGGATCGGTGCTCACCAACAAGTACGCCGAGGGTTACCCGGGCAAGCGCTACTATGGTGGATGCCAGATTGTCGACCTGGTCGAGGACCTCGCACGCAACCGCGCCGGCGAACTTTTTGATGCCGAATACGTCAATGTTCAGCCGCACAGCGGATCGCAGGCCAATGCTGCCGTCTACCTCGCGTGCCTCAAGCCCGGCGATACCATTCTCGGGTTTGACCTTAGCCACGGCGGCCACCTGACGCATGGTTCACCAGTGAACTTCAGCGGCCAAACCTACCGCGCCACATTCTACGGCCTCGAGCGCGAGACCGGTCAACTGAACTACGCCAACATTCGCGAAATCGCCCACCGCGAGAAGCCCAAAATGATTATTTGCGGAGCCAGCGCCTACAGCCGCGACATCGACTACGCCGAGTTCCGCAGCATCGCCGACGAGGTGGGTGCCCTTTTGCTCGCGGACATCAGCCACCCATCTGGGTTGGTTGCGCGCGGACTCTTGAACGACCCGATGCCGCACTGCCACTTTGTAACGACTACTACCCACAAGACCTTGCGCGGCCCTCGCGGAGGCATGATCATGATGGGCCAAGACTTCGAGAACCCTTGGGGCCTGACCACGCCCAAAGGCGAAATCCGCATGATGTCGCACGTACTCGACATGGCGGTGTTCCCTGGAATCCAAGGCGGACCACTCGAGCACGTAATTGCAGGCAAGGCCGTGGCCTACGGCGAGGCGCTCACCGACAACTACTTTAACTACATCGTTCAGGTACGCCAAAACGCCCAGACGATGGCCAAGGCCATGATGGCCCGCGGCTACGACATCGTCAGCGGCGGAACCGACAACCACCTCATGCTCGTCGACCTTCGCAACAAAAACGTGACCGGAAAGCAGGCTGAAAATGCCCTTGTTGCGGCCCACATTACGGCGAATAAAAACATGGTTCCGTTCGATGATAAATCGCCGTTTATCACGAGTGGAATCCGTTTTGGAACCCCCGCACTCACCACGCGCGGACTCAAGGAATCCGACATGGAAGCCGTGGTTGACCTCATCGACGAAGTGCTCCGCAACCCCGAAGACACGGGTGTGCAGCACCGCGTAGGCGAAAAGGTCAAGGCGATGATGGCCCACCGTCCGCTGTTTGTGTGGGAATAGGCACAGGCTTTGCATGCGATCCGCTATGCGTATTCTCATCCTATCTGCTGCCGTCTTGGCACTTACGTGCCATGCACAAGTTAAACTACCGTTAAACGTACCAAAGGCTGCTGAGTCATTGCTTCCGAAAAACACGGTTGCACTCACTGAATCTGAAGTGGCCGGTGGTCTTAAGGAAGCCTTAGTCGCCGGAGTGAAGTCCGGTTCGTCGCTGCTCGGTTCAGTTGGTGGCTTTGCCCAATCCGAGGTCTACCGCCTAGCCTTACCCCCAGAGGTTGCAGACCTCGAGGCCAAGATCAACGCGAATCCCGTGCTGCGCGCGGCGCTCAAGCCCCAGATAGAGCAGCTCAAAACCAAGCTCAACGAGGGCGCAGAGCGTGCGGCATCCAAATCATTCCCCATCTTTCGCGAGGCGGTGGTGGGAATGTCGGTGCGCGATGCACTCGGCATTTTAAAAGGAGGACAAGGTTCTGCAACCCGATACCTGCGCGCGGAGACGGAACAACCCCTGCAGGCAGCGTTTCGCCCTGCGGTGCAAAGCGCCCTTGATGAAGTTGAGATTGCGAAGTACTGGGAGCCCGTGGCCAAGGCAATTAACCAAAACAAGCGTTTGCTCGGTCGTACCGAAGACATTCAAACTGACCTCGTGGCTTATGTCAACCAAAAGGCCACCAACGCACTGTTCCGCGAAATTGCGCTTCAAGAAGACCGCATTCGCCAGGACCCCGTACAGCGCACAACCGAATTGCTGCGCAAGGTATTCGGTAGCCTTTAGAACGTTCGGCCGTACTTCGCTGCAAAGGACTTAGCCCTTCGTTGAGCCTGCCATTGCGCGATCCCAGGAAGTTTATTCAATAGGATGTCGCCTCCGCCAAAGATCCACGAGTATGCTGTTCGGGCCCATTCGCGAAGGGTTCGCGGCCAGATTCGGTAGGTAATTGAAAAGCTTCCGGTCACGTAGGTGATGTGGTGCCAATAACCTTTGGGGATGTAGAGCGTGTCCCCAGGGTCAAGGACTACTTCATAGCCTTCGAGTCGTTCAAGGTTTGGAAATGCTTCGCGGAGTTCATTCAGCCGGCTGAAGTCCACAGCAGAATGTACCGTGCCGGGAATCTGATAGAGGTTTTCGTTCTGCCGCTGATCAAAAAGCCAGACGCGTTTTTGGCCTTTGAAGTGACTTAGCAATAGATCAATCCAATCAAAATCGTAGTGAATTCGTGAATCGCTGCCCGGAGCACCAAAAAAGTAGGCGGGGATGCTTGCAACCCTTATTCCCAGCACGTGAAATCGTGATGCGTTGGAATGATGTAAGCTTGGCGCATGAGATCTGAGATTGAAAGCAAACAGGCGCTCATCAGATGGTTCATTTCGCTCGAGCTGTCTGAAGTACTCAGCGATTGATTTTCGGGCGATGGGCTTTGGAAAAAATGATGTGGATTGACCATTGGCAAATGCATTGCCTCGAATGCCTGCTGTTCGCGTGCCCACTGCACGGCAAAGGTCATCCCAAGTCCATTGGTTTGCCTGCCAATGTTTGGCAAATTGTCTCATTACCAAGGGTGTGCCTGCTTGCTTGGCACGCTGGAATTCAGCCCGTATCATGGTTCCTCGGGCTTCAGGCATTGGTCGAAGGTTCATGCCGCTAAAATTCTAGGTTCCCGAGAAGATGGTTTTAGCAGATTGTGCCAAACAAAATTAATTGCGGTGCAGAAACTGCGAATTCCAGTTCATTTCAAATTATTTCTTTTGCATAAATCAATACAATTGATCATGCGAAACCCTTTTCTATCTGTACTCTTTTGCGCTGCGCTCGCCATGAGTGGAACCTCCAATGCGCAGTCTGAGCCTAAAAAAACTTTGGCAGTATTGGATTTTGACGTCCGAAACTACCCCGTAGATGCACAGCAACTCATCGATAAAGCCACTATTGAGTTGATTCGCATCAATAAGTTCGAAATCGTCGACAAGTATGATATCGAGTACATCTCGAAGCGCGACCAAGTGGACCTCAAGGGCTGCTATTCCAAAATTTGCCTTGAAGACATTGGCAAACGCCTAAAGTGCGACTTTATTCTCACTGGATCGTACGATGTCCTTGGTGATCGAGTAGCTGTTACTGTTCGTTTATATGACGTCGCGACGGGAAGTTTCACCGAATCTGCAAGCCGTGTGTACTTGAACATTCCGCAGCAAAACCTCACTATGATGGAGGTGTCCATCAAGGAACTGCTTGCGGTGGCAAACGACGAAAACCTGATTAAGAAATTGACCATCAGCGAAGAGTACGAAAGTGCGCTGAACAACCCTGAAACGGCGGTCATCAATAATAATGGTCCACGACTCGGAATCACCGCGGTTGCCGGATCGAGTACCCAAATCCTGATGGCTGACCCAAGGACGGGCGGATTCGGGTACAGCATACCCGCGCTCACTTCGTTTGGCTACCAGTTTGAGCAAGTGTTTGTCAATAGCGGAGACTTTCAAGCTTTGTTTGAGTTCATTCCATTGATTGCCGGACTGGAGTACGGTCGTGTCATCCCTAGTGCCAACGTGCTAATGGGGATGCGCAACAGCCGCACCGGTTGGGAATTTGCGGTGGGCCCCAACTTTACAACGACCGTGACTGCGCAGGGCTATCTGCAAGGTGAGAACTTCATTCTTAGTAACGACCCTTCAAAAGAATTGATTACCCGCCTGGATTCTCGCGGAGACCTCTCTGTATCAACTGGCTTGGTGCTCGGTTTCGGGAAAACGTTTAAGTCGGGTAAAATGAACTTCCCAGTCAACTTGTTTGTGGTAACTCCGGGGCGCGGTGATTCATGGCGCATCGGTACCTCAGTTGGATTCAATATCGTGCGCAAGAAGACCCCGAGCTTTACTCCAATGACTGCGGCCAAGCCATTGTCGCCTGCAGCTTCAGGTGCATCCGTACAGCGAATCACCATCCAATAAATCTAGATCTACGTTAAGGTAGCGCCGGGCCGAAGGGTCCGGCGCTTTCTTTTGCTAGTAGACAGAAGTACTTTCGCAGCAGCATGGAATCCGGAACACGCCTCAATAAGTACATCAGCAGCCATGGGCTCTGCAGCCGCCGCGAAGCGGATCGTGCCATTGAAGCGGGTGCCGTGCGGATCAACGGCCGGGTTGCGGTTCTTGGAGATACGGTTCGGGACGGCGATGAAGTAGAGGTGTACGGGCAAAAGGTGGCGGCGAGTTCCAAACCCCGGGCCGTATACCTGCTGCTCAATAAGCCCGAGGGCGTAACCTCGACGACCGACCAGAGCATTCGCGGCAACGTGGTGGACTATGTGCGCTATCCGGAGCGGATTTTTACGGTGGGCCGTCTTGACAAGGATTCGCGAGGTCTGCTACTGCTGACGAATGATGGGGATTCCGTCAACAAAATTCTCAGGGCGGGCAACGCCCATGCCAAGGAATATTGGGTTCAGGTGCGCCGTCCGATTACCGATGCGGAGCTTGATGTGATGGCCCGCGGAGTTCCGATGCTCGGAACCCGAACACTTCCGTGTACGATTGAACGGATTAGTCCGCGTGCATACAAAATCATCTTAATTCAGGGCTTGAACCGCCAAATTCGCCGAATGGCCGAGTTCGTCGGGCACGAAGTGGCGATTTTGGAGCGCAAACGCATTATGCACCTCACCGACAACGGATTGCCGACGGGTGCGTGGCGTGAATTGACGGATGCAGAAGTGGCACAACTGCTCGATGCAGTCAAAGACAGTGACGGAGACCCAACTGCTCGTGTAGAGGGTCCTCGACCCAAGGATTTTCACCAGCCCGGACCAGGCTACCGCGGTGAACGACCTCCGCGCAGGCGATGAGGTTGACGCTACTTGCGTTGGGCGCGGTGCTGCTTTGGTTCTTGGTTCCGTACTGGCTTCAAGAGGGCATGTTTATGGACGGCCAGATTTATGCGGCCGTCGCACAGAACCTTGCAGATGGATTGGGTAGCTTTTGGGCTCCGGTCTACCAGCCGTCGTCCCCTGTTCCGTATTCCGAGCAGTTGCCGATGTTCACGGGCTTGGAATCGCTGTTTTTTCGCGTTTTGGGCGGAAGTCTGTGGACCGAACGCGTGTTTATGGCCGTGGCCTGGATTGCGACTGCGGCGGGTCTTTGCGCCCTTCAGATAAAGTGGTGGCCCCAACGCGGCCTCGAATCGGCGATTTGGATAGTGGCGGTGTGGAGCTCGGCTCCCTTGGTGGGCTGGGGCATGGGTAACCACGTACAAGAAATGTGGATGGCTCCGTTCGCGGTTTGGTCGGTGGTCGCAATGTCGCATTCGCGCTGGGTGTGGTTGGGCGGATTGCTCACGGTTGCTGCGGCATTATTTAAGGGGCCGCAGGGACTGTTTCCGTTGGTGTGGCTTCCGCTGGTTGGCGGGCTGGGATTGCTTCATCGTGGAGCGGCGGCCCGTAGGTTTGGGATCGTTCTGCTGACGCTAGGTTTGGCGGCCGTCGGACTATGGCTGTGGGACGATGCCCACGAGGCGATAGAGCGCAACGCGGGGAACCGCTTGGTCCGGACCTTCACCCAAGCGCGCGCGGTGACTACTGCGGATCGTCTATGGTTGCTAGGGCCGATGCTCGGTCAGTGGGCGGTGCTGCTTGGTGCTTCGCTAGCGGTGGCGTGGATTCGCTTTGGTTCACTGCGAGCTGCGCTCGACCGCAGGGTTCTGGCGGTGCTTGCGTTGGGTTTGAGCGCGTCGATTCCGTTGATGGTGACGCATGAGCAGCGTGATTTTTACGTGATTACTTCGTTACCCTTTGTGGCCCTCGGCCTGGGTAATTTATGGGGCGGAGCCAAGCTGGTGCGCAGTCCAAGGTTCGCATGGGTGCTTGGAGTGATTGCGCTGGTGGGCTTGAGTTCATTGCCGTGGCGGCGCGTGGAGCGGGATGCGGAACTTAGGGCGTCGCTCCAAACGTTTGAGGGTACGTTTGCGCCAAGGTCGGCGTTTAATGTGGTTCCGGAATTGAGGTTGAACCACGAGCTGGCCGCGTACGCGATGCGCCTGTACCGTTGGGAGGTGGATTTGGCGAATGACCGGCCGCATGCGAATGTGGTGCGGATTGATTCGGTCAATTCCAAGCGGGTGGTTCTTAAGGTCAAGCCCGCACCGCAGCAGTAGTTGGTGGTGCTTCGTGCGGTTGTGCGTGCGGTTAGGTTGGGTAGACCTATCTTTCGGCCACGAGACAATCCACATTTGCATGTCTGACGAAGACCGACCCGACGCTGCCTTTCACGAGAAAAAGGCCAAAAACAAGAAGACCACCAACTACGGGGGAGGTCAGAAGCTGAAGATGAAAAAGGCGCTGAAGCACATGAAGCCTCTAAAGCCAGGCTCGAAGAAGCGCTAGGCTATTGGTTTCGATGAACCATCGTGAATTTTTTGAGGGGGAATTAGTGGGCCGCGAAGCGTCCCATGGTTCCTGAGGGGGGTGCTTTACTTGGATGCAAGCCCCCAGCAGCGAAGCTGCTGGCTGTTTTTCATTTTTTCCTGCTCGCCAAAGTGAACTTCGCTCGCGGCTAAAAATGAAAAACCCGAGCCAAAGGCTCGGGCTTGCATCCGTGTAGCGAGAGGGGGAATTGAACCCCCGACCTCAGGGTTATGAATCCTGCGCTCTAACCATCTGAGCTACCTCGCCGGAATGGGCGGCAAAAGTAGGGCAGAAGTAGGTATTCCGCAACGGGACCTATAAATAGTATGCGAAGGTGAAGGCCGGTAACGTCAATCGCTTCCATGTCCGGGTGAGGTTTTCGTAGTCGTAGACATGATTGCCCCCAAGGCTTGGATCTTGGGTATCGACGATTCCGTCAAAATTGGTATCATAACCCAAAAAGGTAGGTTCGTCTTCTGGGTAGCGTGCATTCAGAAAGCCCACGTTAAAATAGGACTTGCTGCGGCGACTGAAGATGCGAATGGCAGGAAGTATTGCGGTGACATCTTCAGAGGTGAAGTGCCACACTTCAGCGGTGAAACCGAAGCGCGAGCCAAAGGCACGGTAGCCGCTGGCGTTGAAGGCGATACCAGAATTAATGTCGAGGAGGTCTTCGCCACCAAAGCTGAGGTATCCAACGCCTGCAGAAAGATTGGATGAGGGAGTACCGTAGGTTCCGACCGCGAAGGGTAGCGCAAAATGGCCCTTACCTGTGACCGGGACACCCGCCAAAGCACCAATTTTGGCGTGGAACTGGGGAGCGAGTTTGATGCCGTAGGAAGCGGTTCCATAGACGCCGAGAAAGAGGGGAGTGCCGATTCCGGCTGAGAAGTGGTCAGTGATTCCGATTTGAAAGTCGACCAGTGGACCGACCACGTTGAGGTAGGCGCTGTCCTTGGGGATGCTGAATCCGCTTGGCGCAAAGGCGTAGCGGCTCGCGTGGGCGTCCCGCACATCTTGGGCATAGACCATTGGCGCGAACAGCGAAAGGGCGAGGAGGAGTGGTGTGGTGTTCATAGGCTAAAGGTCGGCAATCGGCGGCGGGCAAATACTGATTTAAATCAGTTCGAAATACACAACAAAATGTACTTGCGCAATTGGATCGAGAGGTTATATTGCAGCTCCAACCCATGAATTCTGAGATGTCTGATCGCGTTCCGCTAGTTATCGAGTTTCCAGTGCGTTGCTCCGCAGCGATGCTGTATTCTTTTTTGAGCACTCCGAGCGGATTATCGGAATGGTTTTGCGACGACGTGAACTCTCGCGGGGACACCTACCGCTTCTTTTGGGGCGAAACCGAAGAGGTAGCGACAGTGGTTCGCAAAAAGACGAACTACTTCATTCAGTACAAATGGGAGCACGACGACAGCGACAACCGCTTCTCGTTTGAATTCCGCATTGATGTCGACGATTTGACTGGCGACGGATTGCTGACAGTCACGGACTATGTAGAGCATGATGAGGAATCTGAAATGAGGTCACTGTGGCAGAGCCAAATTCACACCTTGCTTCGGACCATCGGGTCGTAAGCACGCGCTCTGCGCTTGCACTTTTTGCTACGGCATCAATCGTGCTGGCGTCATGGACGTGGTCGTTGGGTAGCCACAAATTCCAGCGCTCCCTTGATCAATTGCCTTGGTTTGAACTCATGCACGGAGTTACGGCCCTTGGGGATGGCGGATTTGCATTGGTGATTGCCCTTTGGCTTGCACTCCGCAAAAGCTCGCGCTCAGAATGGACCGCATTTATGGTCGGTTTTGCGGCAGCGGCCTTGATCCCTCAATTTGGTAAAAACTTTATTTGGCCAGACGCGGTGCGTCCCTACGCGGCGGTTCAAGACGTTAGGCTTTCGCAGCTGCTCGATCCGGCTCTTTACAAATCGTTTCCGTCGGGCCATAGCTCGGTCGGAGCGTTTTTCGCACTCTTTCTAGCGTACCGAAAGCCCTCGTGGCGCTGGTTGTACCTGGTTCTCGGAATCGCCGTCGGTTTTAGCCGCATGGCGCTGCACTTTCACTGGACCGAAGACGTGATTGCAGGTTGGGCCATTGGACTTTGTGCCGCGTGGCTCGCCGAACGTACCTTGGGCCCCAAACTAGACACACATGGGACTACTTGACGGTAAAGTCGCCCTCATCACGGGCGCATCCAAAGGAATTGGCAAGGCTATCGCACAGCGCTTCGCGCAGGAAGGCGCAAAAGTTGCCTTCACCTACCTCAGCAGCGTCGAGCGCGGCCAAGCGCTTGAAGCTGAACTCAGCCAGTACGGCGAGGCCGCTGGATTCCGCAGCGACGCATCGAGCGGCGAGCAGGCTGAAAAGCTCATCGAAGACGTAGTGGCCCGTTTTGGCCACATTGACGTGGTGGTGAATAACGCTGGAATCACGCGCGATACACTCCTTTTGCGCATGAGCGAAGAGGATTTTGACCAAGTGATCTCAACCAACCTCAAGTCGGTTTTTAATACGACGAAGCACGTGCAGCGTTACTTCCTCAAGCAGCGCTCGGGCAGCATCATCAATATCTCGAGCATTGTCGGAATCAAAGGCAACGCCGGTCAATCGAACTACGCGGCTTCAAAGGCCGGAATCATAGGGTTTACCAAGTCGGTGGCCCTCGAGCTCGGTTCGCGCGGGGTTCGCTGCAACGCCATCGCTCCAGGCTTCATCGAAACCGAAATGACCGGCGTCCTCGATGAGAAGGTGGTCCAGTCGTGGCGCGACGCAATTCCGTTGAAGCGCGGCGGCCAACCCGAAGATGTGGCCAATGCCTGCGTCTTTTTGGCCAGCGACCTTTCGTCGTACATCAGCGGCCAGGTGCTTCAAGTCGACGGCGGTCTCTTGACCTGATGTTCGTGAATAACTTCATTCGGAACCCGCCCCACAGGCGGGTTTTTTCTTTTGGGGCCTCCGTATCTTCGAGTTTATGAAGAATAAACTTTTGGCAGCCCTTTGGACTGCTGCCCTCGGATCCACCTCGGTGTGGGCGCAAGGAATGTGGTTTCCGCACGAAGTGGCGGGACGCAAGGCCGACATGAAGGCCGTAGGAATGAAGATGAGTACTTCAGCGATTTACAGTTCAGAAGGTGGAGGTCTCAACGAATCGGTGGTGCACTTTGGCGGATTCTGTACCGGCGAAGTGATTTCGTCAAAAGGTTTGGTGCTCACCAACCACCACTGCGGGTACGACGCGATTCAATCGCATTCAAGCATCGAAGACAACCTGCTCGAGCACGGTTTCTGGGCTAAATCCTACGCCGAAGAGAAGCCCAACCCCGGGCTCTTTGTGGATTTTGTCCTTCGGACTGAAGATGTTACGCTTGCGGTTCAGTCGCTCATCGCAAAAGGTCAAGAGCCTGGCGAGGCGATGAAGGACGTTGCTGCTGCCCAGCCCAAACCAGATGCGTCGTGGATTCACAACGTAAAGCCCATTTTTGCCGGAAACCGCTACGTGCTCACGAGTGCCCGACGCTACCCCGACGTGCGCCTTGTAGGTGCGCCACCGAGCGCGGTGGGCAAGTACGGATCCGACACCGACAACTGGGTGTGGCCGCGCCATACGGGTGATTTTTCACTGTTTCGCGTGTACACGGCACCAGACGGTAGTCCGGCAGAATACAGCTCAAGCAATGTTCCGATGAATGTAGCCAAGCCGTTGGCTATTAGCCTTCGCGGAGTCGAGGAGGGCGACTTCACATTGATTTATGGATTCCCGGGACGCACTGACAGCTACATGCCCGTCTCTGAGGTGCAGCAGCAGCTCAAAACGATGCTTCCGACCCGTGTCGCAATGCGCCACGAGGTGCTTCGCACGTGGGATTCCGCGATGCGCGTCGATCCAATGGTCAAAATCCAGTACGCGTCGAAGTACGCGAGTGTAGCCAACGGATGGAAGAAATGGATTGGCCAAATCGAGGGCATGGCAGAGGTTTCAGGCGTCGATACGCTTGCCGCTCGCGAGGCTCGCGTCGCCGCTTTTTCGCCCCAAGGCCTCGCTGTAATCCAGCGTTTTGGTGAACAAAACGACGCCTTGATGGACGCACGCTGGACCGCACTGTACTACCAAGAGTTGATTCCGCGCTGGGAACTCGCCACGTGGAGCCGATTGACCTCGGCCTACTTAAAAGCAGTTGCCATGGGCGACAATCTTGACAAACCCAGGGCAGCCTTGCGCGAGCTCTACAAAGATTGGAACCCAGAGCTCGACCGCCGTGCCGCACAGCGATTGATTGCAGCCTGGAACGCCAATTCCGAAGTGGAACACGCGGAGTCCGACCTGCTTTCGTTCACGGATCCTAAAGTGTCTGGCTCGGTTCCTGCGTTACCCGCCGACGGCGCATCGTGGGAGGCCTTTGATGCCGCAGCCAAGTCGCACCCCGCCTTGGGGCTCAGCGCCAGCCTGCGTGAAGAATACTCCGCATTGATGGGTGAGCTCTCAGCGGCCGAGACCGAGTACCAATCGGGCATGAAGGACTGGATGGCCGTGCAGCTTGCCTACGCCGCGTCGACTAAAAAGCAAATCGCTGCCGATGCCAATTCCACGCTCCGCGTGGCCTACGGTCGCGCTGGAGGCTTTTCGCCTGCCGACGGCATGCGCTACACCACCCACACGACTGCCGACGGAGTACTGGCCAAGTACCGCCCCGGCGACTACGAGTTCGACCTGCCAGAGGCCTACCGCACGAAGCTCGAGGCCAAGGACTACGGACCCTACACGCTGAGCAATGGTGAGCTACCTGTCTGCTTTTTGGCCGCAAACCACACCTCGGGCGGAAATTCCGGAAGCCCCGCGTTCAACGACCGTGGCGAACTCATTGGTCTCAATTTTGACCGCGTATGGGAGGGAACCATGAGCGACTTCTACTTCACTCCCCAGCGCTGCCGAAACATCATGGTGGACATTCGATATGTGCTTTGGGTTGTCGACCGCTACGCGGGGGCAGACCGACTCATTCAAGAGATGAATATCGTCCGCTAAACCCGGCTTCGCGTCGTACTTTTGCCGCGCAATTAACCGCTAATCCTTGAATCCGTCATGAGCGTTCTGGTCAACAAGTCATCGAAAATTATCGTACAAGGTTTCACTGGTAAAGAGGGGAGCTTCCACGCCGAGCAAATGATCGCATACGGCACGAACGTGGTCGGCGGAATCACTCCAGGTAAAGGGGGTCAATCCCACCTCGATCGCCCTGTGTTCAATACGGTGAGCGATGCGGTTAAGGCAACGGGTGCTGACGTTTCAATCATTTTTGTTCCGCCCGCATTTGCCGCCGACGGCATTATGGAAGCTGCCGACGCTGGAATCCAAGTCATTGTGTGCATTACCGAGGGTATCCCCGTGGCCGACATGATGAAGGCCAAGGCCTACGTCAAAGAGCGCGGAGTGCGCTTGATTGGCCCCAACTGCCCCGGCGTGATTACCGCTGACGAGGCTAAAGTGGGCATCATGCCCGGGTTTGTCTTCAAGAAGGGCAAGATTGGTATTGTTTCTAAATCCGGAACCCTGACCTACGAGGCTGCTGACCAATTGGTGAAGGCAGGTCTCGGCGTAACCACAGCTATTGGCATCGGTGGTGACCCCATTATCGGCACGACAACCCGCGAGGCCGTTGAGCTTTTAATGAACGACCCCGAGACCGAAGGTATTGTAATGATCGGCGAAATCGGTGGCCAACTCGAGGCTGAGGCAGCGCGCTGGATTAAAGCTGACGGCAACCGCAAGCCGGTTGTTGGTTTTATCGCAGGCGAAACAGCCCCTAAGGGCCGTACCATGGGCCACGCAGGCGCTATTGTAGGAGGAGACGACGACACAGCCCAAGCCAAAAAAGCGATTCTTCGCGAGTGCGGCGTTGAAGTGGTGGATTCACCTGCCCACATCGGTCCCCGTATGGCTGAGCTCTTCGGAGTCAAAGCATAACGATGAATAGGGCGCAAGCCTACGGCGACGGCCTGTTTGAAACGATGCGCGTTTCAAAGGGTCGCGTCCTGAATCCCGAAGAGCACTACTTCAGACTGCTGGCGGGCATGCGTATTCTTCGCATGCCCATTCCTTCTCACTGGAATCCAGATGGATGGCTTGCCGACTTAAAAACTGCTGAGCTTGATGCTACCCGCGACTACCGACTCCGCCTTAGCGTGTGGCGCACTGGCGAACTAGGTTATGCGCCAGAACCCCGCGCAGGAGTAGAGTGGGAAGTAACCGCCACTCCTATTGACGGAATAGGGTACCCCGTCCCCGTACTTCGACCCGAATTAGGTCTTTTTCAGGATCACCGAAAGAGCGCGGGAATCCTCTCGAATGTGAAGACGAGCAGCGCCGTACTTTATGTGCTGGCGGCGGGTTTTGCCCGCGAACAGCACGTGGAGGAAGTTCTAATTCTCAACCATGAGAACCAAGTGCTTGAAGCGTCTAAATCCAACGTGATGTTGGTGCAGGGGGAGGAAATCATTACCCCACCATTGAGTGCCGGAGCCTTGAGGGGCATCATGCGCGAAGTGGTACTGGGACTCGCGCCAAGTCTTGGACTTCAGGTTCGTGAAGAGGTATTTAGTCCTTTTGCGCTGCAGTCTGCAGACGAAGTGTGGCTAACTAACGCCGTACACGGCGTAGCGGCAGTTCGAAAATTCCGCAAAACAGAATATAGTTCAAATCGTGCAGAGGCGATGCAGAAATTGGTTATCGAGCGTGCCCATCTTGCTCAATTCCAATAAGGAGTCTCAGGTGAATTAAACCAAAGCTTTAATTCATCCGGCCAACGTTGCGCCAGAGTTCGGTACGCGCCGTGAGTTTGCCACCAGTCCGACTCCACGACGCCCTTGGCTACAACCCAACTCCCTTCTTCGAGTTCGGACGCCAGCTGGCCTTCTGCCCATCCCGAATAGCCGGCCATGAACTGGATGTCGTCAGGCTGCAGCCACTCCGAGTCAATGGCCTCACGCAACGCGTCAAAATCACCGCCGAAGTAGATTCCGGGAAGTACGAGTTCTGAGTTTGGAATGAGGTCCGGTCGACGGTGGAGGTAGTACAGCGAATCGGTACTGACGGGACCTCCCAAATAAAGAGGCCATTCGGGCCAGTCGCCACGAAGTGCTTGATCTAAAGTGTACGCACTTAACTTGTTGACAATCAGACCTACGCACGAATCAGGCCCGACGTGGGTCATCAGTACGAGTGAGCGACTGAAGTTTCCGTCCTCAAGAAGAGGGTGGGCCATTAAAAAAGATCCGGTTTCGGCCTGCATGCGAACTAATTTAGCGCAATAATGGCACTACACGACGACCGCAAAGAATACGTCAAGGGAAGCCTTGACGATCGATGGCTGCAGGCTGATCCGTTCATCCAGTTTGAAGCATGGATGAATGAGTACCAGGCGACCGGCGTGGAGGATGCTACCGCCTTTGCACTGAGTACGGTGTCCGCCAATGGCGATCCGGACGCGCGCACGGTACTGCTTAAAGAGGTTCGCGAGGGCGAACTCGTATTCTACACGAACTACACTTCGAAAAAAGGCAAAGACCTTGAAGCGACGCCACGAGCGCACGCTTTGTTTTTTTGGCCCAGTCTTGAGCGCCAAATTCGCGTGCTCGGTTCCGTGCACAAAATTTCAGTTGAAGAGAGCTCAGCCTATTTTGCCAGTCGCCCGCTCGGAAGCCAGTGGGGGGCTGCCGCGTCGCAGCAGTCACAGCCCATCGCATCACGAGAAGCCATGGAAGCCCAATGGAAGGCACTCCAAGACCAGTACCCAGATTCGATTCCGCGCCCCGACCATTGGGGCGGATACGCCATCCGCGCCGAACGCATCGAATTTTGGCAGGGTAGGGCGAGCCGACTTCACGACCGTATTCAGTTTACGCGCCAGCCCAACCAAAGCTGGACTGCACAAAGACTTCAACCATGAGTTTATCCAAATTTGCCGTGGTCGGCTGCGGCCGCATTGGCCAGCGCCACATTGAAATGATCCGCAACCTTGAGCATGCGGAACTTGTCGCAACCTGCGACGTCCGCAATGCGGATGAACTGGGATTGCCCGCTGGGATTCCACACTACCACTCGCTTGAAGCGCTTTTGGCGGACCATCACGTGGATGTATTAGCCGTAGCAAGTCCCAATGGGATGCACGCTGCGCATGCGCTTCAGGGTATTGAGTCCGGAGCTCACGTTATCATAGAAAAACCAATGGCGCTGCACAAGTCCGACGCCGAACGTGTACTGCACGCTGCCCTTCAGCGCGGACGCTACGTGTTTGGTGTCATGCAAAACCGCTATTCGCCTCCCTCGGAGTGGCTGAAGTCCGTGGTGGATCAAGGCCTGCTGGGCGATATTTTTCAGGTACACATCGACTGCTTCTGGAACCGGGACGATCGCTACTACCATTCCGGTGGCTGGCACGGCACCAAAGACTTAGACGGCGGAACCTTGTTTACCCAATTTAGTCACTTCATCGACATCCTCTACTGGGTCTTTGGTGACGTGAAGCCATTGTCGGCGCTCCTTCGCAACTACAACCACGGTCACAGCATTGAATTTGAAGACACTGGTCTTGTTCACTTCGCACTTCCGCAGCACGGAGCTGCACTCGGTTCACTGAACTACAGCACTAGCGTGTGGGATGCCAACCTCGAAAGCTCGATGACCATCATCGGATCAAAGGGAAGCATTAAAGTCGCCGGCCAGTACATGAATGAAGTCGTGCATTGCCACGTCGAGGGCTACACCATGCCCGAATTGGCTCCGAGCAATCCGCCCAATGACTACGGTCCCTACAAGGGTTCGGCCGCCAACCATATGTATGTGTACGAAAACGTGCGCGACGTGCTGCGCGGAACCAAACCCATCACAACGAATGCGCTCGAAGGACTCAAAGTAGTGGAGATCATCGAGTCCATCTATGCCTTAGCGCGGTAAACCTAAACCACAAAGCATAAAAAAAGCCGCCCGAGGGGCGGCTTTCGCGTTTAGGTGATTTGGGCATTAGAGTTTGCCAGCCAGCTCAGCGCCAGCCTTGAACTTAGCAACCTTCTTGGCGGCGATTTTGATGGTCGCGCCAGTTTGTGGGTTGCGGCCTTCACGAGCACCGCGCACAGAAACGCTGAAGGTACCGAAACCTACGAGTGATACTTTGCCACCTTTGGCAAGGGCACCACCGATGTTATTGGTTACGGAATCCAGGGCTACTTTGGCTTGCGCCTTAGAGATACCTGCGTCAGCTGCAATGGCGTCGATGAGTTCTGCCTTGTTCATGCTTGTTGTTTTTTAAGAGTGATTAAACGTTTGGTTTTCCCAAATATAGGCGGAATCGCAATACGCACAAGGATTTAGTCAATTTTTTGACCACTTAGTGTAAATCTTCCCCTTATTCGACTTCCACGTACAAAATCTGATGCCAGCATTCGACGTTTGCCAGGCCATTGCACTTCATGGATGACGAGATTCAGGTTGCCAGAATTGACCGTAATGCCTTGATTATCAATTAAATATTCCAGATTTTCTTGGGTGCTAGATGAAGATGGTCCGGTCCATTCACTTGCATAGAGCTTCCAGCGCTCATTTGGGTGTTCAGGGCTTGGTAAGCTCGCTCCGGGGATGGGATCGCAGGCCCTAATGCGGTTGTGCAGGTTCCAAAGCGTCGTTAACTGCTCCAATTGCGCGAATTCAGGAGTCAATTTGGGCGCGGCACGATGGGATAAAGCTACTTCTTGAGGTAGCGGACGAAGATCGTGCAGCACCCTTTGAACGAGAACCTGTGCGGCGAGTTGGGCTCCTTCGTGGGCCATTCGGACGTACAATTGACCAAAATTTTCATTGGTTCCGACCGGAATCCGAACCTGACGAAGGATGGGGCCCTCATCGATGGCATGGTTCAACGAAAATGCAGAGACGCCCGTTTCGGAATCACCATAAGCGAGACTCCATTGAATGGGGGCTGCGCCGCGAAGGTCTGGAAGGAGCGAGCCATGGATATTGAGCGAACCATACGGCGGCATGTTCCAGACGACCTCGGGAAGCATTCGAAAAGCTACCACCGTAAATATATCGGCGTTGAATGCAGCGAGTTCCTTAAGAAATTCAGGATCGCGCAGTTTCTCTGGTTGCAGAAGGGGTATAGAATGTTCGCGTGCACGCAGGGCTACGGGGCTTGACTTCAGCTGCTGTCCGCGGCCACTCGGACGGTCCGGAGCAGAAACAACGGCCACTACATTGACCTCGGGTGCATCAATCAGCGCCTGAAGACTGGTTGCGGCAAAATCGGGGGTACCAAAAAATACAGTTCGTAGCATGGCGCAAAGGTCGGAACTAAAGCGTGACCCAACCGGACTCGTCGAGCGTCCACCAGCCCAAATCGGATCCGCGGCCTAAAAAGCGAGCTGCCTCTGAACGGGGAAGCCCCGTGCGCTCTGCCGCATCTCGAATGCTAAGCCTGTGCGATTCGGATCCGTGCAGTGCAGTAAGCAGCGCATAGGCCAGCTCAGAAGGCTCGCGCTTGGACCGGCACACATCGCAGCGTCCGCAGTCCGCTGCCCTCTCACCGAAGTAGGCCAAAAGTTGAGTAAATCGGCATTCGACCGCATGCGGGTCAAGCATTGCGGCCACGGCGCGGGATCGCCCCAAGATTCGGTTGCGGTCTACGTCCCAGTCGGCCTTAGAAATGGGGCTCGACCCTTGAGGAAACCTCGGGTGCGCCCAACGGTATGTGGTTCCGCTTCCGCCACCCTCAAGGCTAATCAGTTCGAGTTCAGCGGCACGGTTGAGCAGTAGGCGAACTTGGGCCAACGTCCAGCCGCCAATCCCTGCGAGCGCGCTGAGTACGATGCGTTCTGAATGGTGTACAATCCCCGGGTAGCGTCGGGCTAGTGTGTAGAGCAGGTCAGAATAGGCGGGGTTTGCCTCGGCGATTTCGACGAGCTCGCTTCCTCCGTAGCGAAGCTGCACGCGGAATTGGGCCTCGGACTCTTCAATCACCTCGACGAGGCCTTTGCGCGCCATGATGCGAAGCACGAGTTCGTGCGCGGGACTTTGGGGGCGAACTCGGACGCCCGGGCCATCCCCAACCGCTATTTGCGCCTTGCTGGCTAGTTCGTGGTAGTGCTGAATCCACGTGGCGAATGGAGGCATGGAGCGTTCCATCTTGCGGGTAAACGCAGATAGCGCTTTAGGCTCAAGTAGTACAATGGCTTGGGCATCGTGACCGTCACGGCCTCCTCGGCCAATTTCTTGATAAAGTGCTTCGGGACTCTCAGGGAGTTCGGTGTGCAGGACTTGCCGCACGTCCGGTTGGTCAATCCCCATTCCGAATGCGGTCGTCGCGACCATCGTTCGCACACTGCCGCTGCTCCAGGCCGTCTGAAGTCGTTCGCGGTCGGAACGCGGCATTCCCGCGTGGTATGGCGCCGCCGGAATTCCGCGGTCTGAAAGGTGCTGGGCCCAGCGGGTAGCCGCGACACGGCTGCGTACGTAGACAATTTGCCGTCCGTCATAGGGCACGATGGACGCTGCACATGCCGTTGCAATTTCAGCGACTTCGCGCACCGACCAAATGAGGTTGGGGCGCGCAAACGATGCCTGAAATACTTGTGGCTGGCGAAGCCCCAGAAGTTGAATGACATCTGCAAGTACGTCAGGGGTAGCCGAGGCGGTGAGCGCGATGCACGGAACTTGGCTGAGCGACTCCCGCAGTTCCTTGAGCTGAGTGTACTGTGGCCTGAAGTCATGGCCCCATTGGCTGACACAGTGGGCCTCATCAATGGCGAGCAGGCGAATGTCCCAGTGCTCAATGATGGCGGTAAAGTTCCGCGAACGGGCGCGTTCGGGCGAAACATAGGCGAACTGAGGCGGACGGAGCTGCAGGTCCATCCAATCCGAGTTTTTGAGGTCTCCGGCGAGTGAACGGGCATCGATTCCGCGCTGGACGAGCTGGGCCACTTGGTCCGACATCAGTGAAATAAGGGGTGAGATCACGATGGTGGTTCCGCCCAAGGCAAGTCCCGGAACCTGAAAGCACAGCGACTTACCGCCTCCAGTGGGCAGCAGGGCTACGGTATCGTGGCCAGAAACTACAGATTCCGCAATCGGGCGCTGCAGCGGCCGAAAGTCGGGATAGCCCCAGACAGCCTGCAGTACCTGCTGCAGGCGATCACTTGCGACCGAGGACATGAAGTATGAATTCTACGCGCTGTTCGACGGAAGCCCGCGGAACCTCAACAAGTTCGTAGCCCAACGCGGAATAGGTCGAAACAAGTGATTCGTGGACTTGAACCGCAGTTTCGAAGGGCTCCCAACGTTCGCCATCGGTGCGGTAAATGGCCTCCCAGGGCGGAAAAATGAAGACTTTATAGTGGTAGGGGTAGGGCGAGGGGTCCATCCACTCGGGGATCTCTTTGTCTCCCGCCTGTAGGTAACTAAGCGTGTCGAGCAGGCTGCGGTCATAATACACATCGCCGCCGTAGTGCTGAGCCTCGGCGTGCTGTGCTGCGCGGAGCTTCCAGATTACTTCTGAAAAGGCCAAAAGGTTGCGCCACGGATCATCTCCACCGAGCTTCGTGCCCTCTTGAGTGATGATGTCCCGCGAGATTTCGTGGAGTACGGGGTACCCAAGCTCCTGAAGGAGTGCGACTACCGAAGTTTTTCCGGTAGATGGCGCGCCAGTGAGCACGATGCGGCGGGTTGTGGTGTTACTTTGAGTCATGGAAGAAGCCAAATTTCGGGAACTACTGGAGCAAAACTACACCTGGCCCGCACTGTACATGTTTAAATTCATTTGTCCCGCAGACAATGAGGCCATTGCCCGCCTTCAGCAGCTCTTCGATCCCGAAGTAGCAGAGATTTCTCTTCGCCCATCCTCAAAAGGTAACTACGTGTCATTTACAGCCAAAGAGCTGATGATCAGCGTAGAAGCAGTAATGCAGCGCTACGAACAAGCCCGGGGTATACCCGGGCTCATCAGTCTTTAAGCGATTGGCTCTTTGCCTTCGGCTGGTTGCTCTTGGCCTTCGTCCGATTGTTCTTTTGAGGTTGGTTCTTTGCCGGCCGCTTGAGGCTTCTGAGCTGGCGTAATCACCAAACTCAGTAGCTCAGCGCCTTCGGCACCTGAAAAGACCACGGTGTCTCCGGGATGAAAGGTTCCCTTCACGATTTCTTCAGCTAAAGGGTCTTCGACGTAGCGTTGGATAGCCCGCTGCAGCGGGCGCGCTCCAAACTTCGGGTCAAAGCCCTTGTCGGCCAAAAAGGCCACCGCGCTGTCTTCGAGCTGCACGTGGTACTCCAGAGACTCCATTCGGCGAAGCAAGCTGCGAAGCTCAATGTGAACAATTTTAGCAATGTCTTCTTTTTCAAGCGGTTCAAAGACAATTACGTCGTCAATTCGGTTGAGGAATTCCGGCGCAAACGCTTTCTTCAGCGCAGACTCAATCACCCCTTTTGCAAGGTCTTCAGAACTGTCTTGACGTGTTTTGGTTCCAAATCCGACACCCGTGCCAAAATCTTTGAGCTGGCGCGAACCGATGTTCGACGTCATGATGATCAGCGCGTTCTTGAAGTCCACTTTACGCCCAAGGCTGTCGGTCATGTGGCCGTCGTCGAGCGCCTGAAGCAAAAGGTTGAACACGTCGGGGTGCGCCTTCTCAATTTCATCGAGAAGAACCACCGAATAGGGCTTACGGCGCACCTTTTCAGTGAGCTGACCGCCCTCTTCGTAGCCCACGTACCCTGGAGGCGCTCCTACGAGCCGCGAAATCGCAAACTTTTCCATGTACTCAGACATGTCGATGCGAATGAGTGCGTCGGCAGAGTCGAAGAGCTGGATCGCGATCTCTTTGGCCAACTGGGTTTTTCCGACGCCTGTGGGTCCTAAAAAGATAAAGGATCCAACGGGTTTGTTGGGGTCTTTGAGGCCTGCACGGTTGCGCTGAATGGCGCGAACCACCTTGCGCACGGCTTCGTCTTGGCCGATGATTTTGCTCTTAATGTCTTGCTCCATAGCAGCAAGTTTCGCCAGCTCATCCTTAGACACTTTGCGAACTGGAATTCCGGTCATCATCGACACTACTTCGGCAATGTCGTCCTCAGTCACGGGAGCTCGATTCTTGCGAACCTCTTCGTCCCACTCAGCTTGTACTTGAGCGAGTTTCGTTTCGAGCTGCTTTTCATCGTCGCGAAGCTTAGCGGCCTCTTCGTAGCGCTGCTTTTTCACGACTTCCATCTTTTGCTTTCGCACAGCCTCAAGCTGCTCTTCGAGCTCGCGAACTCCCTCGGGAACCGAAATGGAACCCAAGTGAACGCGGCTGCCGGCCTCGTCGAGGGCGTCAATCGCCTTGTCGGGCAAGAATCGGTCAGGAACGTAGCGCACCGTGAGTGCGACACAAGCTGCCAGAGCCTCGTCGGTGTACGCCACATTGTGGTGCTCTTCGTACTTGGGCTTAAGGTTGCGCAGGATTTGCAGGGTCTCGTCAGGGGTCGGTGGATCTACCATGACCTTCTGGAACCGCCGCTCGAGCGCACCATCCTTCTCAATATATTGGCGGTATTCGTCGAGGGTCGTGGCTCCGATGCACTGAATCTCACCGCGCGCCAGAGCTGGCTTGAACATGTTGCTCGCGTCGAGTGAGCCCGTGGCTCCGCCCGCACCTACAATGGTGTGGATCTCATCGATGAACAATATAATGTCGTCGTTCTTCTCGAGCTCGTTCATGAGCGCTTTCATGCGCTCTTCGAACTGACCACGGTACTTGGTTCCGGCGACAAGACTGGCCAAGTCAAGGGTCACGACTCGCTTGCCAAAGAGCACGCGGCTCACTTGCTTCTGAACAATTTTGAGCGCGAGGCCCTCTGCGATTGCGGATTTACCGACACCGGGCTCACCAATGAGGAGCGGATTGTTCTTCTTACGACGGCTCAGTACTTGACTGACGCGTTCAATCTCTTTTTCGCGGCCCACCACGGGGTCGAGTTTGTCTTCGATGGCCAACTTGGTCAAGTCGCGGCCAAAATTGTCGAGGACGGGCGTCTTGCTTTTGGGCTCGCCGGGCTTGCCGGGGCGCGGAGCGCTTCCGCGCGAAGGCTCATCTTCGTCGTCTTCACCGCTCATCGCTGCGGACGGACTCGTGCCGCGATCGGGCTTGCGATCCTCCATGAAACGGCTCTGGTATTCGGTTTTGACCGTTTCGTAGTCGATTCCAAAGCTGCGGAGCACCGAGGCCACCGGATCGTTCTCGTTGCGCAATATGCAGAGTAGGAGGTGGGCCGTGCGAATGACGGGGCTTCCGTAGAGTTTGGCCTCGAGAAAGGTAGTTTTAAGGGCCTTTTCGGCTTGGCGGGTCAGCGGAATGTTCTTGCGGCTCAGTCCGGGGTTCTCGACAGGTTGGTGCAGGGCTTCAACTTTGTGGCGGACTTCGAGCAGATCCACGCCAAGCGCTTGAAGCAATTCAATTGCGGAACCGGCTCCTTCGCGCACTAAACCCAGCACTAAATGCTCGGTTCCGATGCTGTCGTGGCCCAGGCGGAGCGCCTCTTCTTTGGCATAGCCGATGACGTCTTTGACGCGCGGTGAGAAATTTTCGTCCATACCCCCAAAGTAACCAATGCCGTGCCAACTCGCAGCACGGTGAATGTTGGCTTATTTATAAACAAGTGAATGTGCATAAAACCTAAGAAAAACAAAGGTTTTGCAGGACGTAAAGGGGGTTGCACCTCGTATTTTTGAAGGATATACTAGCTAACTGACATTATGGCCGAAGGCGAACGCATTATACCTATAAATATCGAGGAGGAGATGAAGACCTCCTACATCGACTATTCGATGTCGGTAATTGTTTCACGAGCACTTCCAGATGTGCGCGACGGGCTCAAGCCGGTTCACCGCCGCGTCCTGTACGGAATGAATGAGATGGGCAACCACTCATACAAGTCGTACAAAAAATCCGCACTGGTGGTGGGTGAGGTAATGGGTAAGTACCACCCTCATGGTGATTCCGCGATCTACGACACCATTGTACGTATGGCCCAGGAGTGGAGCCTACGCTACATGCTGGTCGATGGACAAGGAAACTTTGGTTCAATGGACGGCGACGCCCCTGCGGCAATGCGCTACACTGAGGTGCGGATGCGCAAGATCACCGAGGAATTGGTGCGCGACATCGACAAGGATACGGTTGACTTTAAACTCAACTACGATGATTCGCGTGAGGAGCCCACTGTGCTTCCGACGCGGATTCCGGCACTCCTCGTGAATGGTGCGTCAGGTATCGCCGTGGGTATGGCGACCAATATGCCGCCGCACAACCTCACCGAAGCGATTAATGCCACGATCGCCTACATCGACAACAACGAAGTTGAGGTCGTCGATTTGATGAAGCACATTTCGGCTCCGGACTTTCCGACGGGCGGAACCATTTACGGCTACGACGGTGTTCGCGAAGCGTTTGAAACGGGTCGTGGCCGCATCGTGCTGCGCGCGAAGGCACACATCGAAGAGGTCAACGGCCGCGACTGCATCATCGTTTCAGAGATTCCGTACCAGGTCAACAAAGCCGACATGATCAAGAAGACCGCAGATTTGGTCGACGAGAAAAAGTTGGACGGAATTGCTGATATCCGCGACGAGTCGGACCGCAACGGAATGCGCATTGTCTATGTGTGCAAGCGCGAAGCGGTTCCGAACGTAGTTCTGAATAAGCTGTACAAGTACACGCAGCTTCAGTCGAGCTTTAGCGTGAACAACATCGCCCTGGTCAATGGTCGCCCGATGATGCTGAACCTCAAGGACATGATTCGTCACTTTGTCGACCACCGCCACGAAGTAGTGGTTCGCCGTTCGAAGTACGAGCTGTCTGAAGCACAGAAGCGCGCCCACGTTCTTGAGGGACTGCTGATCGCTATTGACAACCTCGATGCCGTGATCAAGTTGATCCGAGCAAGCCAAACGGTGGATATCGCCAAAGAAGGTTTGATGAGCAACTTCGGTTTGAGCGAAATCCAGTCAAAAGCTATCCTTGACCTACGCCTTCAAAAGCTCACCGGGCTCGAGCGCGACAAGCTGAAGGCGGAGTACAATGAGCTCATGGAGCAAATCGCCTACCTGCGGCGCATTCTAGACGAGGTTGATTTGCGCATGCAAATCATTAAAGATGAGCTAATTGAGGTTCGCGACAAGTTCGGTGACGAGCGGCGCACCCTCATTGACTTCTCGGGTGGCGACATGCGCATGGAGGATATGATCGCCGACGAAGAGGTGGTGATCACAATCTCACACATGGGATACGTGAAGCGCACCGCCCTAAGCGAATACAAAACCCAGAGCAGGGGGGGCGTCGGCTCGCGTGGAGCCAACACCCGTGATGAAGACTTTATTGAGCACGTCTTTGTGGCCACGAACCACAATTACATGCTGCTCTTTACCGAACAAGGTCGCTGCTTCTGGTTGCGCGTGTACGAGATTCCGGAAGGGAACCGCACGAGCAAAGGCAAGGCAATTGTCAATTTGATCAACTTGCCGAGCGACGACAAGGTTCGCGCCTTCATCAACACTAAAGATTTGAAGGACGAAGACTACGTCAACAGCCACTACGTGGTACTGTGTACCGTCAAGGGCATCATTAAGAAGACGACCTTGGAGGCCTACAGCCGCCCACGTGCCAACGGAATTCATGCCATCGGCGTCCGCGACGGAGACCGCCTTCTGGAGGCTCGACTAACGAACGGCACCAACGAGATCATTATGGCGGTACGCAGTGGTAAGGCAATTCGATTCCCAGAAGCGAAGGTGCGCCCTATGGGCCGCGGTGCCTCTGGAGTGCGTGCCATGGCACTCGATACCGAGAACGATGAAGTGGTAGGAATGGTGTGTGCAGAAAGCGAACAGGATTCAATCCTGGTTGTGAGCGAAAATGGCTACGGCAAGCGCACACTCGTTGAGGACTACCGCATCACCAACCGAGGAGGCAAGGGTGTCAAGACGCTCAATGTGACCGACAAAACCGGTGACGTGATTGCAGTCAAAGACATCACCGACGAGGATGATTTGATGATTACTACGAAGCGTGGAATCATGATACGCATGGCGGCCGCCGACCTGCGCGTGATGGGTCGTGCAACCCAAGGTGTTCGTTTGATCAACCTGAAATCCGGTGAGTCCATTGCCTCAGTCGCTAAGGTGCCCGCCTCAGAGCCTGAAGAATTGACCGAAGGACTCGAAGGAGGACCAGAGGCAGGTGCTACGCCTGAAGTAGGGGAGGCCACTGCGGAATAAATTTCGGTTAATCCTCTTTGGAATGAAGGCCCCGCTGTGCGGGGCCTTTATCTTTGTGGCAAATACGTACTTATGAAAAAGGTTCTTTTTGCTGTATTTGCTAGCTCTGCACTGTTCGTGCAGGCACAAGACGGCCCCAAGATTTCAAGTGCCAAGATCGCCCTGAATGCTGGGGATCTCGTGGAAGCGAAGCGCTACATCGACGAAGCCAAAGCTTCTGTCGACGCCCTACCTCCCGAGGCACGCAACCCCAAGTTGATGCCCAAGTACTTGCTGTACCGTGGCGACGTGTACTACGCGTTGTTCAATGACCCTTCGAGCAAGAACATCGATATTTTGAACGAGGCAACTGCGGCCTACGCAGACCTCTTGGCGTACGAGAAGGCCTTGGGCAAAATCAAGTTGGCGAAGGCTTCTGAAGAAAAGCTTCCGTTGCTCGCGCAAGCCTATGTCGGGCTCGCTGAAGACTTTAATTTCAATCAAAACAACAAACCTGCTGCGGTAAGTGCCTACGAAAAGGCGATTGCTACACGTGCAGTGGTGGGTCAATTGGACACTACGAACATGTCGTACGTAGCCTACTTGGCTATGGAAACTGGAGACAAAGCCAAGGCAGAACAGTTGTTTAAGAAGCTCGTCGAGCTCGAGTACAAAGGAATTCAGTGGACCGCACTTCTGGCTGAAGACGGTAAGCGCTACCCGTTCCCAGATAAGGCTACCTTGGATATGTACATCCAAATGGAGAAGGCGAGCGAGCCCCAGCGCACCGAGAGCATTTTGGTTGATTTCTATATCCGCCTGTTGTTCATGTACATCGAAGACAAGCGCCCAGCCGATTTCGACGCCTTAGTCAAATTGGCCCGCGCGAAATTCCCGATGAACGACGACCTGCTGAAGCTTGAGCTCCAGGCGTACTTGGATCGTGAAGATTTCAATGGCGCCATCTCGAAGCTCGAAGAGGCACTTGCAAAGGAGCCCAATAATCCGCTGTACTTGTACAATGCCGGATTCTTGTACCACCAGAAGCTTAAGAACACTCCGAAGGGAATTCAGTACTATGAGCGTGCCATTGCTGCCGATGAGAAGTATGTGGACGCCATTTACATGCTTGGCCTGGTATACATTGACGAGAGCAATGTTTTTGTAGAAAAAATCAATGGGCTTCCGCGCAACGCAACGCAGAAGCAGTACGATGAGCTCAACAAGAAGAAGGATGACGAGCTGAAGAAAGCGTTGTCGTACTTCGAGCGTTCGTACGCGATTCAACCCAAGGATTCAGCCACGCTAGAGGCACTTCGAGAGGTGTACTACAAGTTGAGCCGCTACGAAGATGTGAAGCGGATCGCGGCTGAGATTGCTCAGCTGTAAGCTTCGTTTTAGAAAGGTTAAGAGCGCCCGCGGAAGCGGGCGTTTTCTTTTTGGTATGGGTTTCTAGTTACTGGCTTCTGGTCGTTGGTTGCTGGCTACTGGTATTTTGATTTTGGCTCCTGGTTCCTTGCTTCCAGTTTCTGGTTTGTTGTGGTTGGTGGAAGTGGAGCGACGGTCATAGGTCGACTTTTGCGTCAATGTGAAGTATGGATGGGTTGGTTGCTAGCTTCAGTATGTAATTAACATAATATATATTATAGGATAAATATTTGTGCGAAATTTTGAAATCCGGTTATATCCGGACATAAACGTTTAAAACGGGAAATTTATGAGTCGTCTAATTCGAGCGGATTCTGCTCCGCATCCGTGATTAAGAACTTTGAGCGTTCTGCAGCAAAGATTTGACGGGGTTGCGGCCGACGGTCATTCCGCGGCCAGATTTTGTGGCCACGGGCATCAGATGCACAGGCGTTTCATCAAAGCGCGGATCGAGTTTGGCGATGCAGCGTTCAAGGTGCTGGACGTCAAGGCTGGCGTAGCCGTACTCAACGGAGATTCGGCCGGACATTCGGTAGATTCCGCGCCGGCGAATGGCGTGGCGGGCCACGGCGGGCGGAAAAAGCACGACGTCAAAGATGTGGCCGTTGCGGTCCTCGAAGGTTCCGATTTGCATCCAGTCTCCGCGCACGGTTTTGGTGTTTTTGAGGCTTACGAGGTAGCCGAGGATTTCGGTGTGGGCTCCGTGGGATTGGGGCCAGTGTTCGGGTTGGATTGTGCGCTGAATCTCAGGGAGTTCAAAGAGTGAAAAGGGGTCGCAGAGCGGGAATCCAAAGAGTTCGATCTGCTCGTAGGATCGCTCTAAGTCGCTGGTTTCGAGGATAGGGACCTCGGGGTGTGCGGGTTTTGGGGTGGCGAGAGAGTCGAAGAGACTGGGTCCGGGCGCCGGCGGCGGGCGGTGGCCCAGGCGCCGGTGGGCCGCCCATAGCAGTGTGCGCGCAGGGCGGCCGGTGAAGCGAAAGGCTTCGGCCCGGATCAGGAGTAAGAGCGCTTCGAGGGGGATTGGTTCGCCGGGGCGGTGCAGGCGGTCGACGAAGTCGTCAAAATCAGAAAAAGGCCCTCCCTCCTGTCGTGCGCGGTCGATTCGGTGACCAAATTCGGCGTCGAAGCTGCGGATTCGGTCGGTTCCGAGGATGACACGAAGGCCTTGACGAAGGACGGTGAAGGTGCGGCCGTCGTTGATGCAGGGAGATTCGATGCGGGCTCCGTGTCGGCGCGCCTCTTGGAGGTAGTGCTCGGCGCGGTAGTAGCCTCCGCCGTTGTTGACGTTGGCGACCATGAACGGAACCGGAAAGTAGGCCTTGAGGTAGAGGCTTTGGAAGCTTTCGACCGCGTACGAGGCGGAATGCCCCTTGGCGAAGGCGTAGCCGGCGAAGCTTTCGATTTGGCGCCAGATTTCGCGGGATTCTTCTGGAGCATAACCGCGTTGGGCGCAGTTGGTGAAAAATTGGGTTTCGACCGCTTGAAATTCGGTGCGGGAGCGGAATTTTCCGGACATTCCGCGCCGAAGGACGTCGGCCTCGGCAAGCGAAAGGCCCGCGTACTCGTGGGCCACGCGGATGACGTCTTCTTGGTAGACCATGACGCCGTAGGTTTCGGGAAGGATACGCAAGAGTTCGGGGTTGGCCTCAGCGCGGCGCGAGGGATCGCGGTGGCGGTCGATGTAGGCCTTCATCATTCCCGAGGACGAGACGCCGGGGCGAATGACCGAACTGGCCGCGACGAGCTCGAGGTAGTTCGATGTCTGGAGCTTGGCCATGAGCATGCGCATGGCCGGGGATTCAACGTAGAAGCAGCCGATGGCTCCGCCGTCGCGAAGGAGTTCGAGGCAGTGCGGGTCGTTTTTGAACCGGTGGCTGTCGTGAATGTCGGCGGTGGGGATACCCGAATCCCGCAGCGTAGCGAGGGTTTCGGAAATTTTACTGAGTCCGCGCTGGCCCAAAATGTCGAATTTGTGGAGCCCCACGTCCTCAGCCGTGTGCATGTCAAAGTCAACTGTAGGGAAGCCCTTGGGCGGCATAAAGATGGTCGACCACGTGGTGAGTGGCGCATTGGCGATGAGGATTCCGCTGGAATGCAGCGTCATGCGGTTTGGCAGCCCGTGCAGCAGGCGTCCGTAGCGAAGGATGCTGCGGGCCGTTTCGTCGCGGTCGCGCAGCTTGCCGTCGGCCAACTCGTCGATGTCGGACTTGGGCAGGCCCCAGACTTTCCCGAGTTCGCGCACGACAGCGCGGTGCTGAAAGGTGCTGACGGCTCCGAGTAGTGCCGTGTGCGGAAAGCGCTTGAAGATGTATTCCGTCAGCCGCGGGCGGTCGCGCCACGAAAAGTCGATGTCGAAGTCGGGAGGCGCACTGCGGTAGAGGTTGATAAACCGCTCAAAGTAAAGATCTAATTCAATAGGGTCAACGTTCGTAATTTTAAGTAGATAGGCAACCATTGAATTGGCTCCGCTCCCCCGCCCTACGTAAAAGAAATTTTGCTTTTGGGCGTAGCGCACAATGTCCCAGTTCAGAAGAAAGTAGGCGACGAATTCCTTTTGCTGAATGAGGTCAAGTTCTTTGTCGAGTCGGGCGCGCAGCACGGCGTCGCTTTCTCGGCCGGGGTAGCGATCCGGAAGCGCGTCCTCGCACAGCATGCGGAGCAGGGCTTGGTCTTTGGCACTGCTACCGGTGTAGGTAGACTGATTTTGGTTGCCGGATCCGCGCCACTGTTCGTGGCTCCAAATAGACAGACCAGCGAGAAACCGCTCCGTTTGCCGCCAAATCCAGGGCTCAAAGCGCTGTTGGGTGCGCTCGGCGGGCTCCCACCAGGGGTCCCGCTCCTCGAGTACCTCGCTTGACTGAAGGTTGGCAAGGGTCGCGTTCCGGTGCACTGCACGCAGCACGCGGTGGAGCTCCGGATCCTCGGGGCGGGCGAAGACGCAGGTTTTCCACGCGAGTGAGCGCGAAGCATGGGGATGGCGCTGGGCTCGGATCTGCTCGTGGTCGTGCACACCCAACCACTCGTTGGACGCCAGTGCGCGTTCTGGCGCACGCTGAATGGGAAAAATGACGTCCACCTCAGGGTGCAGCGGCGCCTGCTGCCAGTCTGAGGGGTCCCCTACTCGATTCTCGCTCCGCATACGGCCCACCCACTGAGCAATAAAGCCATAGGCAGCCATGCTGCGCGGCAAGAGAAGGAGGGTCCGGGTCCCGCCTAAGCGCCAATCAAGGCCAGGCTGAAGGGGGACCGAAGCAAGCCGCAGCGCGGGAAGCCACCCGCCGGTACCGTTGATTTCAGCGAGAATGAGGCGCGTGCCGGAACCCCACTGTTCCGCACAGCGAAGCACCTGCTCGGGAGCATGCAGCCCGAAGCGCATACTCATTGCTGTGTGGGTAACTCGCACAACCGAACATTTACCTGGATTTGGCCCCTTGCAGCTCGATTCCGTCGCGAAGCCGTAGCTCATCTTCGGGCATCACTCGCTCGCCTATGGGCTGAAGCAAATCCAAACCCTGCGCCGCAGGGTGCTTGATCGCCGGGCTAATTGGATACGCATTCATTTCTGCGGCTGGCCACGGCTGAAGCAGGTCAGTCACGTCAAACAGCGGCGTTTCGGGCGAAAGCCAAGCGGATTCTGCCTCGCGGGGCAAAATAACCGGGGACCTCGGATGGCGAATTTTTTGGAGTACTTCGTTGGCTGTGGTCGTGATAATGGCGAACGAAAACAATTCGCACTGGGTTGCGGGATCGATCCACGAATCCCAGATCCCCGCCATGGCAAAGGGGCGCTCTTTGCCCTTGAGGTAGACGAGGTAGGGTTCACTGAGCTTTCGGTCAAAGGGCCCCTCGATAAAGGCGTCGGCCAACACAAGGCATCGCTGACTGCGAATCGCCTTGCGGAAGCTTGGTTTTTGAATAATTCCCTTGGCTCCGGTGTAGCGCGGGTCGTTATCTGGGTTGTGGTCACCCTCGGAACGCGCATTGAGAAACATCATCGAACCCGTACCCCACGACGGACGGAACCCAAATTGATAGAATTGAATCGCCTTAGGGGCGTCACTCGTCACTACGGGAGACCGAGTCCCCGGCGCCACGTTGGCGTTGGGACGCCACAATTCGGGCTGATCGGCAACCGCTTCGAAGCGCTTTTCGAGCACTTCAAGCTTGGATACCTGGACATAGCGACCGCACATATTAATTGAATCTTTTATTTAAATTTCAATATATAAAGACTTGGTAATTAATACATTGAAAATCAATATAGTCAAAACCTATCGGTCGTTTACTGCCTTCGGTTGGCCAAAAGCGGCGGCGGATCTCCATTGAAGGGATTCGACCGCCCGATCGTCTGGGCTGCCATTCCAAATGCGCGAACCACCGCCCGATCCCCGTAGCGAACCCGTATGCGGTCCATCGCTTCACTTAGGCGATGCCCCCGGTCGTCCAACTCAAAAAGACCAAACTGCTCCCCTCCCCCAACGAGTCCACTCAAACGCACACCCACAAGTCGTACGCGCTGCCTTCGGTCGTGAAGCTGGCGAAACAATCCCTCGGCAACGTCGAGCAGTACCCGATCTGAGGCTGTATAGGGTATTTGGCGCTGTCTGGACACCGTTTGAAAGTCTGCGTAGCGAATGCGTACCGCCACATTGCTGGTGAGGCGATGCCCTCGCCGCAACTGGAACGCAAGGTTCTCAGTCATCGCCGCCAAAAGTCCGCGAAGCTTGACCTCATCCAAGGTGTCTTGCTCAAAGGTGCGCTCTGTGGAAATTGACTTTCGCTCATGAACCGACTTAACGGGACGCTCGTCGACTCCGTGGGCCTTGTTCCAGAGGTCCAAGCCCGGCTTGCCCAGCACTTGATACAGAAGCTCTGACGGCATCTCTTGAAGCGTCGCAATGCGCTGAACGCCCAGCACCCGCAAGGTTTGGTAGGTCTTCTCCCCCACCATCGGAATCTTTCGAACTGATAGCGGAGCCATAAACGGGCGCTCAACTCCGGGAGGTACGTGGCGGTGGTTGTTGGGCTTCGCCTCACCGGTAGCCACTTTGGCCACCGTTTTATTGGTTGACAATCCAAACGAAATCGGAAGCCCCGACTCGCGAATAATGCGCTCGCGAAGCTCTTGAGCAAACTGGTAGGTCCCAAAAAAGCGATCCATTCCGCTCAAATCGGCATAAAACTCATCGATGGAGGCCTTCTCGAGCACGGGAACCGCTTCGCGAACAATCTCAGTCACCACATTGGAGTGCTTGCTGTACTCCATTGAGTTTCCGCGCACCACTACTGCCTCAGGACATAGTTCGCGCGCCATGCGCATGGGCATCCCTGAACGCACTCCGGTGCTTCGCGCTTCGTAACTGCATGCGGCCACGACACCTCGGTCACTTAGGCCACCCACAAGAACGGGGACCCCATGAAGCCGACGGTCCATGTGCCGCTCGACCGAGACAAAAAAGCTGTCGAGGTCCATATGAAGCACTACGCGATCCACCGTGCATCAAGCCACATTTTGGTTCAGTGAGCGGCGCAACGCATGCACTTCACTCTGCAGGTTCTCAAGACGAGCTAAAATCACTTGATCCATACTTGGCTTTGCGTTCAAATCCAGCTGAATAAAGCCTTGAACCTTCCATACCTCAATCAATTCATCCACATGCACGCTGTACGGACTGTAGATTGGATTGTCGGATACAAGGTCTACGCAACCGTTCTCTGCGATTCTGTTGATTGCTCGCTTGAAGACTACCCCTTGCTCTTGAGTCAAGAATACATAGAGCTCGTTCGTCTTAATGCTACGCCAGTCCTGTACATAGCTGGAAATCACATAGGATCCTGACACCACGGGAAGCATACTGTCTCCTTGAATCTGAAACACCCTGCGCGTCTCTTCTTGAGCGAATTCCGGAAGCGGAAGCCCGAACTGTGGAAGCGCTTCAATGAAGTCTAAGTCCCCATAGCCACCTAAGTAACCTGCCGCGGCCTTGACCGGGACCACGGTGACGCGCTCGCGCCCCGCCTCAGAATCCACCGCAACCGTGAGAATGCGAAGCTTTTGACCCGAAAGCTCTTGAGGCGATCGAGCCTCGCCGAGCACAAGTGAGTCGATGCTGCACGCAAAGAGTTGGGCCATCGCCTTGAGTGTATCAAGCTTGGGTTCAGCCCTACCCTCTTCGTACGAGCCTACTTGGGCACGACTTATGCCAAGTCGGTCCGCGAGCTGGGACTGGGTCCAACCCTTTGCTTTTCGGTGGTTCTTTAAGTGTTCCGCGAGTGTCATGTTTCAAAAATTAGTATGCTAATATAGTTAGCAGAATTGAATGATGCAAATTTTTTTAGATCGGAGATCCAGCCATGGCATGTCCCGCAATCCACCCCGTCGTCCACGCCGCCTGAAAGTTGAAACCACCCGTAAGCGCATCAATATCAAGAACTTCACCCGCAAAATAAAGCCCCGAGACGACCCGACTCTCCATGGTTGAAAACGAGACTTCGCTCAGCGAAATTCCGCCCGCAGTGACAAACTCATCCTTGTTCGTGGACTTCCCCACTACCGTAAATGCGGATTCCGTGAGCACTTCAGCCCACTTGCGAAGCTGTGGCTTCGAAAGGTCCGACCAGTTTGCGGACTCTGGAATCCGCGCAAATGCGCCAAGGCTACGCCACAGGCGAAGTGGGATTCCGAACATCGCATTTGAGAGGACGCGCTTGCGCTGGTGGCTTACATCTTTGCGAAGGGAATTGAGTTCCTCGATGAGGTCTTCGGCTTCAAACTGCGGAAGCCAGTTGACGTACATCGTGAAGCGATGGTCTTGATCGGCCATCCATCGAGCACCAAACGCACTCATTTTGAGCACAGCCGGACCACTCAGACCCCAATGTGTGATGAGCAACGGGCCCTCGGTCTCCAATCCCCCCACCGGAACGGTTACGCGCACATTAGACACCGACACCCCGGAAAGCTCTGCCAACCGCGGGTCGCGAATATTAAAGGTGAAGAGCGAGGGAACGGGCGGTACAATACGGTGACCAAGTCCCGAAAGCACATCCCAAATCTTCTTGCTCGAGCCTGGAGCCAAAAGAACGCGGTCCGCGTCAATCGAAGCTCCGCTTTCAAGCTCTACACGCCACATCCCAGAATCGAGTCGCACTAAATTCTTAAGCCCCGATTGGGTTTCACGACTGACACCGGCTGCGTCGGCCATCGACTCGAGGCACTGAATAATGGTTTCGGAATTATCGCTCACCGGAAACACACGGCCGTCGGACTCAACCTTGAGTTCAACTCCGCGATCCTCAAACCATTCCATGGTATCCCCGCAGGCAAAACGAGTAAAGGGGCCGAGCAGTTCCTGCCCTCCCCTTGGGTAAAACTCCACGAGTTCCCGCGGATCAAAGCAGGAGTGGGTGACGTTACAGCGTCCACCGCCCGAAATGCGCACTTTACCGAGGTACTGCGCGGATTTCTCGAGCAAAAGAACATGGGCCGAAGGGTTCGCTTCTGCTGCAGCAATTGCGGCAAAAAAACCTGCGGCTCCGCCACCCACTACCACTAAGCATTCTGCCATAGTGTAAAGGTAGCCCGAAGCTCACCAATACGACGGCACGTCGGACTTTCGGTACACTTCGATCAGGCGATTGGGCTTCTCAAAGTAGTGAATGTCGTAGATGCCGTAGATCATGGTTCCGTCCTCACGAAGTTCGGACTCTGTAACCGACTTGATCTGAAAGCCATAAACCAATAGTTCGTCTTTTGGGATTTCAGAGACTCCTGCCTGCATCACACCAGAGAGAATTTCATAGTTGCGACGTAGCTTTTTATGAGTCAACCGCGTCAGTCGAGAATTGTGTACTGCCCTGTTGTTGTGAAAGTCATTTCTACAGTGGTCGTCACAGTACTTCTTGTCCGCACGACCGTATACAGGTAGCCCACAATTCAGGCAAAAACGATTATTAGATAATTTCATAAAAATGGTTTTATGTTGAACAATGATAAAAAACTTGATTTCGAAATTATGTAAACAATTGTAACATCAAAACAAACGAACGGCTAGAGGCGCCATTTGTTAATAAATTCTAGTTCATACATTTAGATACGGCTATAGCGCTGGATTTGGTGGATGTTTGTACTGTTCAACTCAATTAACAATTGTAACAACTATGAAAAACAAAGTCCAACTTATCGGCTATCTCGGACAAGACCCCGAGCTGCGTTCTTTTGAAAACGACGTCGTTCGAATGAAGTGCTCCATTGCTACCCATGATCGTGTCAAGACCACGGAAGGCACCTACGACGACCGCACGACGTGGCATAATGTGGTACTCTTTAACAAGGTGGCGATCCGAGCGAGCAAAATTCTCAAGAAGGGCGATCTCGTAGCATTCGAGGGACCTCTATCCTACCACACCTACACCAATGCAGAGGAGCAGCCCATAACCCGAGCAGAGGTTATTGTTCGCGACTTTGCTTACCTCGGGAGCACTTCAGCCAAATCGCGTAGCGAAGAGGTGGCCGTAGCATAGAGCTCTGCAGTAGTCCAAATGGGGCGCTGCGTAAGCAGGTTGAAGTCGACGTGTGCAACCTCAATGCACTGGTACGGACAAAGGTCCTCAACTGACTCAACACGCTCGATACCTGACACGTAGCCCCCATCTTGGACAACCTCCCAAAGCTTCCAGTAGCTTGACTGGGTTCCGCTTTTGAGTTCAAAATCACAGCCATCTGAGGCATTGTAGGGTAAGTTGAAGTAGTGAGCCCTGCCTTGCTCGTCTGGGCTTAGGTGTGCATCGGTACGGCACAGCACTTCAAAAAGTGCCTGCCCCACCTCAGCTCTGGACGCATCACCCAAAGCAACACCCGTCTCGACGGTCACCGTGGGAATGTCTAATTCCTGAACCCACTCACCAAATGCCGTGGGGTAGTAGGATTCGTCGAACCGAGCATAGCCCCAGTCCGGACGGCGTTCGCGCATCCAAAAGGACAGGCTTCCTGCCCATGCAACCGCGCGATCGGGCTGTACTGCAACCGACCCCTTCATCGCTGCCGGAGCAAGTATACTCAAGCTGCTTGGCATATAGATGCCCGCTGGATGAAAAATACTCCGCTGGTCGTGAAGGTTGAGCGCGAGTTCATAGCGTGAAGATTGAAGGATCAATTTCAGTACATCAGATTCTACAGGGCCGGCTTGCCGCGCGCACCGATTGAGGTCAACTCCTTCAACCGTAAGGCGGGAAAATGCATCAATTCCAGTGGGATTTACCATCGGAACCAACGTCCAATTGAACGCGGGGGCTCCGCGCCGAATAAATTGAACGAGTGCTTCAAAACCGGTAGGCTCGTTGCCATGCATCATTGCCCAAGCGATCCGCGAACGCGAGTACTCGGGCTGCGGATGCGTTGCAACCCAAATTGGGAGGTATTCGGGGGATGCCGCATTGTGGAGTTCCCAGCCACCCTCTTGGGCAGCTTCGTGAAGTCGCCGCGTTCGCTCGCTAAAGTTTTGGTAACGCATCGCACCAAATGTAGTTACGATCGCGTGCTACCTTACCGCCATGAAATCGACATTATTTAGCGCCGTGGTTCTGTGTGTAGGCATTCAAATTTCTGCATTTGCCCAGCGAACTGAAGTGGCGTTTGCGGTCGGAAGCTGTGCGGAACTAAGTACCCCGGAACGCGAAGAAATTTTCACATCCATCTTGGCGAAAAAACCAGAGTTCTTTTTTTGGCTAGGCGACAACACCTACTATAAAAGTTCCGAGTGGAACGACAGCACGTTAATGGCCGAGGCATGGGCGCGCAGGCACGCGAGCACGCCATTGGCTGCCATGATGTCGGCGATTCCGCAAAGGGCTATTTGGGACGACCACGACTACGGACCCAACGACGGAGACAGTACGTATTCCCTTCGCGGAACAAGTGCTAAGATCTTTAGCACCGTATGGAAGGATACACCGTTCAATTACGCACAATACCACGACCTCAGGTGGGTAGAGAGAAAGGGCGATGTAGTGTGGATCGGATTGGATGACCGCACCCATCGTGGCCCGGTCGGTACTCAGGTTCTCGGACGCGGACAACTTGACTGGCTCTCGTCAGTTCTCGATGCTCACGCGGATGCACGGGTGATTTTTATTGCAGTGGGGTCGCAAGTGCTCAACCTGGCTCCAAGTTTTGAAAATTTCATTCGCTACCCCGAAGAGCGACTGGACTTATTGGATCGCTGCGCCACGGCCAGGACTCAAGTGGTCTTTTTGACCGGTGACCGCCACCATGGCGAGATTGAAGAGTTGACCCACAAGGGTGTGCGACTCATCGAAATCTGCTCATCGCCACTTACATCTAAGGTCTTCCCACCTCGGAGCCCTGAGACCGAGCAAAACACTACTATTGTGGGCACGCCCATTTCTGAAGCGCACTTTACCTGTGTCAATGTCACCAAAGATGGTCTATTTGTTGAATATTTCAACACTCAAGGGGAAACAATTGTAAACGTTACATACGAATTGTAACTTTGGGGTATGGAAAGCATACCCTCAGAAAATCAACGATTTAAGGATTGGCTTGACCGTCAGCACCGACCGGCAAGTTCCGTAGCCAAGGATCTTGGAGTTTCGCGCGCAGTGCTTTCGCACATACTGAGCGGACGCAACAAACTCAGCTTGAGTGTGGTGCAGTGTGCCGCCCGTGCTTTTGACGATTTTGACATGGAGTACGTAGTACTTGGACGCGCAGTTTCGAACTCAAAGATTCAGCCCGTACCGCACACCACAGTTTCAGCGTTACCTGTGCGCCAAGGTGGCTATGATGAACTCATTCTGGTCCGCGACGGCAAGTTCCGCGTGCTCGCGCCCGAGTAGGCGTAAACCTTTGCGGCCGGATTCGGTTGAAAGGGTATGTACAAAATTGAACGCGAACAGTTTCTCCCCATTCCGCTCCAAGAGGCATGGGACTTTTTTTCATCGCCGAGCAACCTCGCCAAGATTACGCCCTCGAGCCTCGGTTTCGTCGTGCACGGCAACGTGCCCGAGCGCATGTATCCTGGGCTGTTCATTCAGTACACCGTTTCGCCACTCCTCGGAATTCCGATGCGCTGGGTCACCGAGATCACACACGTTCGTGAGGGTGAGTACTTTGTTGACGAACAGCGCGTCGGCCCCTACGCCATTTGGCACCACGAACACTTCTTTACTGCCGTTGACGGGGGTGTGTTGATGCGCGACGTGGTGCACTACAAAGTTCCGTTGGGTATCTTGGGTCAGCTTGCGCACCCGTTCATCGTTCGTCCGAAGCTTGAGCAGATCTTTAGCTACCGCTGGGAGGCCAACGAGCGCATGTTTGGCAAAGCCTAACTTTGCAGCAATGAGTAGCTCAAAAATCACGGTGAATCCGATTGACGCAGACAAGGTGGCGCAAAATCCCGGTCTGCTTCCGTACGCGCACAGTGTGAGCTCTCCGGTGATCGTTCCCACTCAAGAAGGAATGATTCGCGCCCAATCGCTTGAAACGATGGCGCACCAGACGGACCAGCAAATGGAGTTGCTGCGCAAGCAAATGGAACTCCTGGCGGACCAAGCCAAAGCAATTCAGCGGCGCAGAGAGGTTTCGGAGTGGGTGTATTCTGCCAAAATGAGCTTTAAGCCCGTTATTAACCATGTGTACCACTTGTACCGCAAAGAAGACGGAGAATACGTGCTGTCGATGCTGAGCCCTGAGGAATGGACGCTTTCGCGCCGTGCCGCCCACGAGTTTGTTCACAGCATTCGCCTACTGGCTGACCTGACGTGGGACGTAGTTCGGTAATTGACCTGTCGCAATCCCGGTGGCGTGCCGCCGAATCCACAGCGCGAAAGGAGCTTTGGTTTTTGCACGGCTACGCGAGCAACGAAGATGATCTTTTTGGACTCGCGCGACTCATTCCAGCGGACTGGAACGTGCGGTCACTGCAGGCACCTCGCCCACTGCCCGCGGGCGGCTATGCCTGGTACGACCTACATTTTGACGCCAACGGAGTGCGGCATGTAGACCCTGAGCAGGTGTGGTCAAGCCTCGATTCCCTCGCGGAACTACTTGAGTGCAACTCGATTAAGCCCGTAATCTTAGGTTTTTCACAGGGCGGAATTCTCGCGAATGCCCTCGCCGCAACCCATCCGGATCTCATTCAAGGCTGCGCGGCAGTGGCAAGCTACTTTCCCAACGATTGGTTTGATTCCGCGTTGGAATGGAATGCTCAAACGGACCTCCCTCACCTCGCGGTGGTCGGCGACGAAGACGGTGTGATTCCGCCGACGCTGTCGGTTCCGAGCTACGAAACGGCCAACGTACGGGGAGCCGGAATCGAAGTGCAGCGCTTTCGAATGGGGCACGGAATCGCGCCCGACAGCTGGCAGGCTATTGCGCGCTGGCTTTCGACTTTTTAAAGGGTTCGGCCCAGCGGAACCATCCCCACACCGAAACCACCGCCATCACGGCACTGTAGGTCGCGTAGACCCAAAGTCCGCGGTCTGCGTACAGCCACGCGCCGACCCCGTTCAAGGTGATCCAAATAATCCAGTTGAGTCGCTCGCGCTTGACTTGCCACCATGTTCCGAGGATTCCGCCCGCAAACATGATCCCATCGGCGAGCGGTCGTGGATTGTCGGTGGCCGCATTCATGAGGTATGCCGTGGCCAGCGCCAGACCCACGGCCACAATGAAGTCGTTGGTGAGGCTACCTACTAAAGATTTGAACTCCGCCCGACCCCACCGGACCCAGCCCAATACGGCAAGCACGGCATAACCTAGGTTGAGAAGGGATTCCGCGTAAAGTTTGGCATCAAATAGGACGGCAACCCCCGCGAGGGTCCCAAAAAAACCGAGGGGCCATGCCCAGCGCCTGCCATTGGCAAGACCCAGAGCATAGCCCCCGTTGAGTAGCGCCGAGGAAATTTCGAGCGCAAGCATCGGTGATTAGCCTACGTGCTGGCGAACCAGGTCGGCCGCCTCTTGAAGCATGATCGCTGAGTAGACCTTAAGTCCGCTGTCTTCGATGAGCTTCTTGGCTTCGGCCGCATTGGTTCCTTGAAGGCGTACAATGATGGGCACAGGAATTTCGCCGATCGAACGGTACGCGTCCACGATGCCTTGAGCAACGCGGTCGCAGCGAACGATTCCGCCAAAAATATTCACCAGGATGGCCTTGACGTTCGAATCCTCAAGGATGATGCGGAATGCAGTCTCGACGCGCTGGGCATCGGCGGTTCCGCCCACGTCCAGGAAGTTGGCGGGATTTCCGCCAGCCATCTTAATGATGTCCATGGTGGCCATAGCGAGGCCAGCTCCGTTCACCATACAGCCCACGTTGCCGTCGAGCTTCACGAAGTTCAAGCCCACTTCACCGGCGCGAACCTCGGTGGGATCCTCTTCACGGGTGTCGCGCAACGCAGCGAGGTTGGGATGGCGGAACAAGGCATTGTCGTCAAGAACCACCTTGGCGTCGACGGCCATGATCTTGTCGTCGCTCGTCTTAAGCACGGGGTTGATCTCAAAAAGTGAAGCGTCGGCACCCTGATAGGCCTTGACCAGACTCTTCACAAAGGCAATCATTTCTTTGAACGCGGCTCCGCTTAAGCCCAAATTGAAGGCAATACGGCGCGCTTGAAAGTCCTGTAGCCCTACAGATGGGTCAATCAATTCAGTAAAAATGCGCTCGGGGTGGTTCTCAGCCACCTCTTCGATGTCCATGCCGCCGTCGGGGCTGTACATGATCATAGGCTTGCCGGCAGCGCGGTCCAAGAGTACGGACATGTAGAACTCAGATGTGGGGGTCTCACCAGGGTAGTACACGTCTTCAGCGATGAGTACTTGGTGAACTTTCTTGCCTTCGGCCGACGTTTGCGGCGTAACCAGCATCATACCGATGATCTGCTCGGCGCGCTCGCGCACCTCGTCCAGGTTCTTGGCGAGCTTTACACCTCCGCCTTTTCCACGGCCACCTGCGTGCACCTGGGCCTTCACGACATGCCAACCGGTACCGGTTTGCTCGGTCAATTGCTTCGCGGCTGCTACGGCCTCGTCGGGAGTTGTTGCGACGATTCCGCGTTGAATGCGCACCCCGTAGGAAGCGAGAATTTCTTTGCCTTGGTATTCGTGAAGGTTCATAGTCGAAAAATTTCTTAGGTTGCGAACAGACGCGGCAAAAGTACGCTCCACGGGGCGGAATTCAGCCCTACTTTTGAGCCATGCCGCCACTTATTCTCGCAGAAAACATTACCAAAAGCTATGGGGACCTCGCTGTTCTTAAGGGCGTCGATTTCTCGCTTGAAGTACGTGAATTTGTGGCGATTACCGGGGCAAGTGGCTCGGGTAAGTCCACGCTGCTTCACATTCTCGCAGGTCTGGATCAGCCCGACAGCGGAACCCTATCCTTTCAAGGGAGCCCGTACCCGCGAAGCGGTTCCGCACTCGAACGCTTTCGAAACCAGAGTCTTGGGCTCGTGTTTCAGTTTCACCACCTGATGCCAGAGCTCACGGCACTTGAGAACATTTTGCTTCCCGCAGCTATTGCCGGAACTGCCAATGCCGAGGCCACGAACCGCGCACGCACAATCGCCGAGCGGCTTGATGTGGCCCACCGACTCACCCACCGCCCTGATGAACTCAGTGGCGGAGAGCAGCAGCGGATTGCCATCGCACGTGCGCTAATCAACCAACCCCAGGTCGTCTTGGCGGATGAACCGTCGGGAAACCTGGACCGCGAACGCTCCGAGGAACTCTACCACCTGCTGGACGAAGCCCGCACCGAGTGGAATGTAGCTGTGGTCGTCGTGACCCACGCCGACGGGCTTGCCGCCCGAGCAGACCGCCGGCTGCACTTGCGCGACGGGCGATGGTAGCCGACCTTTTGCTGGAATGGGCCGACCGCATTGAGCATCCAGATTTTATTGCGCTCGACCCACTGTCGCTTCCGAGGCGCTTTGCCGACGACCCTGCAAGCGCGGAACTCGTAGGATTTATGGCCGCCACCATTGCATGGGGCAGCCGACCGTCCATTATTAAGTCTGCCGAACGTGCACTCGCCGGAATGGGCGAACGCCCCGTGCAGTGGCTGCTCGAAGCCGACGACGCGGACCTCGCTGCGCTTCCCTGGAGGCACCGGACCTTGATGGCTGAGGACGCACTCACCTTGCTGCAGGGCCTACAGCGCGGATTTCGCGAGAATGGATCGCTTGCCCCGTGGTTTGCACCCCTCCCCGGAGAGACCAGCTATGGCCCCGCCATCGACCGAGCGCGGACTGAGATTCTGGGCGTCCACATCCACAGCCGAACGGCCAAGCATTTTGCCAGTCCCGCTGCGGGTTCAGCGGCGAAACGCCTTCATCTGTTTTTGCGGTGGATGGTTCGCCCTGCCACCCGAGGGGTGGACCTCGGAATTTGGTCGCACTTGCCCAAAAACATCTTGAGCTGCCCGCTCGACGTGCACACGGGGCGAGTGGCTCGCGGATTAGGCCTACTTCACCGGACTTCGAACGATGCGCGGGCCGTACACGAGCTGGACCTTGCTCTGCGCCAAATTGACCCCGAAGATCCAGCGCGCTTGGACTTTGCGCTGTTTGGATTAGGACTCGAGGCCCCCGAACTTTGGCAGAATGGCTAGTCTCGCCGAACGCATGCGCCCCAAGTCCCTGACAGAATACGTCGGGCAGACCCATATTGTGGGACCCAAGGGCGCATTGCGCCCCGCGCTTGAGGCGGGTAGACTCCCCTCGCTCCTCTTTTGGGGTCCGCCGGGAGTCGGCAAAACAAGTTTGGCCCAACTCCTCGCGCAGCATGTATCCCTGCCTTTTTCGACCCTCAGCGCAGTGTCAGCGGGCGTCAAAGATGTGCGCGACGAGATCGCACGTGCGGAATCCGACCGAATGTTTGCCCCCAACGGGCGGATGCTCTTTATCGATGAGATTCACCGTTTTAACAAAGGGCAGCAGGACGCCCTGCTCGGCGCGGTCGAGCGCGGAAGCATCACACTCGTCGGAGCTACCACTGAAAACCCAAGTTTCGAGGTCAACGCTGCACTCTTGTCGCGATGCCAACTGTTTGTACTTCAGTCGCTTTCGAACGAAGACCTCAAGGCTCTGGGCGAACGGGCGATGGCGAATGATTCAGAACTCAAGCAGTACGGAATCCAGCTCATCGAGTGGGACGCCCTAACTCCGCTGGGTGGCGGAGATGCCCGGCGCTTTCTCAACTTGCTGGAATCCTTAGCGCTGGCCGCACACCACGACGGCATCCACGACCTCACGGCAGAGTGGATCGCAGAAAACGCTCCGCGAGCCGCAGTCCGCTACGACCGCGCCGGAGACATGCACTACGACATCGCCAGCGCGATGATCAAATCGATTCGCGGAAGCGACCCGCAGGCCGCGGTGTACTGGCTAGCCCGTATGATTTCGGGCGGTGAAAAGCCCGAATTCATTGCCCGTCGCCTGATCATTGCAGCAGCTGAGGACATCGGACTGGCTCACCCCAATGCGATGGTCGTAGCCAACTCCTGTGCTCAGGCTGTGGAGCGCCTAGGGTTTCCGGAAGCGCGGATTCCGCTCGCCGAATGCGCCATTTACTTGGCCTGCAGCCCTAAAAGCAATTCCGCCTACCTCGCCATTGACGCCGCGCTGGCCGAAGTTCAGCGAAGTGGTGATCTTCCCGTACCCTTTCACTTGCGCAATGCACCAACGCAAACCATGAAAAAGCTGGGATTTGGTGCGGAATATCAGTACCCACACGACTTTGCGGGTAGTTTTGTGTCGCAGAATTACCTGCCGGATGGGCTGCGCGATGCCGCTTGGTTCACGCCCGGCGAGAATGCTACTGAAGCAAAACTTGCCGAGTTTTTAGCCGCGCGCTGGGGCGGCGAACGCCAATCTTAAAGGATTAGAATTTCGGTGCGTCGGTTGCGCGCACGCCCTTGTTCACTATCGTTGGATTCGACAGGTTTACTCATTCCAAATCCTTTGAATTCAAGTCGATTGGATTCAATACATTGAAGTGTCAGTTCACGGTAAATACCTTCTGCCCGCCGGCGCGAAAGGTCGAGGTTGTACGTGGCGGAACCTTGGTTGTCGGTATGCCCTTGGATTTGAACGCGCACGCTCGGATTCGCCTTGAGCCATGCGGCCAGGCTTTGGAGTTCTGGGCGGGATTCGGGCAGGAGCACATCAGAGTCGGTCGCGAAGTAGACGTTCTCGAGGCGTGTGCGCTGACCTGACTTGATGGGGTCTAACCACAAGGTGTCGGTGCGTGCGTCGCTTGAGCGCTCACCCAAGACCTTGCGCTCGCTGAGCAGCTGGTATCCCGGAGCTTGAATCTGAAATCCACGGGGGCTTCCCAGCGGGAGCGCAACTTGATAGTTGGGGCCGCGGTGGGCGACGGTTGCGGAACGTTCGGGGTCCGAAATACTCCATTCACTTTGAGGAACTGAGCGACCGGTGGTGCGGTCAGCCACCCACACCGTCCACCACAGGATGGGCGTTGGCTGGTAGGCCGTCGGTAGACTCAGTTGGTACAGGTCGACGCGCTCAGCGCCCTCGTACATTCCGCCTCGAGCTAGAAATGCCTCGAATCCATCTGGTCGCACCACCAGACCAAAGTTGTCGAGGTGATCGTTCAAGGGGTACGCGAGGTGCTGGGGCACCGACCAAGAGGTGTCGTTCAGACGTCGGGACAGGTAGAGGTCGGTTCCGCCCAAGCCCAAATGTCCGTCAGAGGCAAAGTAGAGGCTGCGCCCGTCGGCGTGCAAAAACGGCGTAGACTCCATGCCGAGCGTATTAATCGTGGCGGGAAGCGGCCGAACCTCCACCCAGCGCCCCTCGCGCAGTTCAGCCCGCCAAATGTTGGCATTGCCCTGGCCCTGACGCGATTCGCGCACAAAGAAGAGCTCGCGACCGTCGGCAGACAGGCAGGGCTGGGACTCCCACTGGGTAGTGTTGATTGCTGGCCCGGCGTTTTGGGCCTCAGACCAGGTTCCGTCTGCGCGGCGCACACTGAAGTATATGTCGCAGGACCCGTAGCCATCGCCCCGCTCGCAGGCCGCAAAGGCCATGACCCGCTGATCTCCGCGAATGCTGACGGCTCCTTCGTTCCCACGGGTATTCAAGCTTCCAGGAAGCGGTTGAGCTGCAGCCCAGTCCGACGACGTGCGCTGGCTCGCGAGAATCACCTCGTCGCTTTGTTCGGAACGCTGGCGTGAGGTAAAGTACAAGGTCGCATTATCGCCTGAAATACTCGGAAAGTAGTTCATATCCATTCGGTTGACCGAATCACTCAAGCGCCGAAACGCATAATTCTCGGGGCGAAGCATCGCCGACTGGGCAAAGCGCGCTGAAGCGAGAATCTTTTCTGCTTCCGCCCTTTGGGCTCCGGGGGTTTTGGGCAGATCGAGATAGGCCGACGCGGCCGAATCGGCATAGGCGTACCAGCCCTGGTCCATAGCGTTGTGCATCCAGCGAAACATAGACTGCCGTTCGGCCCCCGCTTCGGCTCCACGCACAAAGGCCTCGCGAGCCTTTAACGCATCAAAGGGCGCAAACGCCGAATAGGCCTCACCAAGTCCTACCCATGCGGCGGCATATGCGGAGTTCGCAGAAGTGAGTTTTTCGAGTGCCACGCGCGCCTTTTCTACCTGCGGCGGACTGCTTCTCAGGAGCTCCATGGCCTTCTGAAAGCGCTGAACCTCAGACTTCGACTGCCCGAACACGGCAACCGAAGCTGAAAGCCCAATAATCAGCAAAATCACTCGCTTCATTGGCTGCAAGGTACGCGGCGAAAACCTACCTTTGCCCTTTGGTCCCACGACCCTATGTCTGAAACACAGCTCGACCACGTACGTGACGTTTTCACCCGCTACCTCATCGATCGAGGGCAGCGCAAGACTCCTGAACGCTATGCTATTTTGAGCGAAGTCTACGCCCAAGACGGCCACTTCGACGTCGAGACACTCTATGCCAGCATGAAGGCCAAAAACTATCGGGTGAGTCGGGCTACGCTATACAACTCGATGGATCTACTCCTTGAATGCGGACTCGTTCGTCGCCATCAGTTTGCTACCAACCAAGCGCACTATGAGAAATCCTACTTCAACCGCCAGCACGACCACCTGCTGCTCGTAGATAGCGGCGAAGTCAAAGAATTCTGCGATCCGCGCATTCAACAAATCAAAGCCAGCATTGCCGACCTCTTTGGGGTCGAAGTGACGGGCCACCAACTGTACATCTACGCTAAATCCAAAACTGAACAATGAAGGGTGCTGACATACTCCTCGGCCTGCAATGGGGCGACGAAGGAAAAGGTAAAATTGTGGACGTCCTCACGCGGGACTACGACGTCGTAGCGCGCTTTCAGGGCGGACCCAACGCCGGACACACCCTTGAATTCGAGGGCATTAAGCACGTTCTGCACACGATTCCGAGCGGGATTTTCCACCCCAAAGCCGTTAACATCGTCGGAAACGGCGTAGTCATTGACCCTGTGATTTTTATGCGCGAAATCGACAAGCTGGCTCCGTTTGGAGTGAAGTGTGCCGACTGCCTGCGCATCTCGCGCAAAGCGCACCTCATTCTACCGACGCACCGTTTGCTCGACGCCGCCTCAGAAGCAGCCAAAGGCAAGAATAAAATCGGTTCGACACTCAAGGGAATCGGTCCGACCTACATGGACAAAACCGGTCGCAATGGCCTGCGCGTCGGCGACGTAGAGCTTCCTGATTTCATGGAGCGATACGATGCATTGAAAGCGAAGCACTTACAAATGATGGACGGTGCCGAACACGCTTTTGACCTCGCCGCTGCCGAGACCGAATGGCACGCCGCGATGGACCGCCTCAAGCAGCTTCCGTTGGCCGACACCGACATTTTGATTCAAGAGGCCTACCGCGCGGGCAAGCGCATCCTCGCCGAGGGCGCGCAGGGCACCATGCTTGATGTAGACTTCGGAACCTACCCGTTTGTAACCTCTTCGACTACCACTGCGGCCGGAGCATGTACGGGTCTGGGTCTTGCTCCGAACCGCATCGGGGAAGTCATCGGAATCTTTAAAGCCTATTGCACCCGCGTGGGCAGCGGACCCTTCCCTACTGAGCTCGACAACGACTTGGGCGAAGAAATCCGCCAGAAAGGCCACGAGTTTGGATCAACCACAGGACGCCCTCGCCGCACCGGCTGGCTCGACTTGGTCGCGCTGAAGTACGCCGTAGAAGTCAACGGTGTTACCCAACTTATGATGATGAAGGCTGACGTGCTGAGCGGCCTCGAATCACTCGACGTGTGCACTGCGTACCGATACCGCGGAGAAGAGGTGTCGCACCTGCCCTACCGACTTGATTCTAATTTGCTCGAGCCGGTCTACCAAAGCCTTCCGGGCTGGAGCGAGGACCTGACAGGGGTTCGCCATACCAGGGACCTCCCAGCGACCTTGGAGTCCTATGTTCGCTTTATTGAGGACTACACGGGAGTTCCGGTGGTACTGGTGTCCGTAGGGCCCGACCGTGAACAAACGCTATGGCGCCGCTGAGTCGGATCCTTAGTATACTTTTTATTGCCGCAGGCTGTGCCGCGGCAGGTCAGTCCCTTCAACTCAAAAAGGTCCGAACGATGACCGTCGAGCAGTTCGGGGGTCGCAACGTCACCAAACTCAGAGGAGACGTGCAGCTTTCTGGCGCCGAAGGGGTGTTTACGTGCGACAGTGCGGATTGGTTCCGCAACGAAAATCGTTTTTTTGCCTATTCCAACGTACGCTTTAGCGGGCGAGACGGCATGGTGGTTCGTTCGCGCACCCTCGAATACTTGAACGGAGAAAGCTACTTTTCGGGCGGAGTAACCGTCACTGACGGTGACCAAACCCTGCGCACGTCAAGCCTGCGCTACAGCACGAAGGGTCGAAAGGGTTCCTTCAGCCAACCCGCGGAGGTGCACACCAAAGACGGCGATTTGACGTGCCGAAGGGGTTCATTCGAAGGCGACGCCTACCGATTTTTAGGCAACGTACGATGGGTCGGGGCCGACCAAAAATTGTTTGGCGAACAAATGGACTATGCGGCCACGTCGCGAAGTGCCGAACTACCCAAGGGCGGGTCAGGGACATTTGAAACGGATTCGGTTGTTTTTGGCCACGGACACTTTGCCCTAAGTGGTGCACGAACCATTGACTTGTCTGGAGGTGTTCAGGGGTGGGGCGAAACGCGCTGGTTCTCTTCGACCCGTTTTCGCCGCGAACCCGGAGCGGACCGCACCGAATGGAGCGGCAATGCACAGCTTGCAGATTGGAAAAAGGATAGTACCGAAGTCACCGCCGACTTCCTTGTGACGACCAAAGACAGCATTAATGCCCGCGGTAACGCCTCTGTGGCCATGCCCTCGTGGAGCGGACGGGCCGAGCGCTGGCGGGGGCACCGAGCGGATTCCGCATACGTCCTCGAGGGAAATCCCGTAGTGTGGAGCCAAGACTACCAGATTCTCGCCAAGCAATTCTTTATGAACCAGCGCGGGCCAGGTGACAGCATGTGGGCTTATGAGGGAGTCCACCTCGGAGAGGTTGCGGACAGTTCCGGTCGCTGCAACCAAATGGCGGCAGAGGCCTTAAGGGCGCGGATTCGCGACCGCCGCATGCAGCGCATGGACCTCGAAACCAACGCACAAGCCCTTTTTTACCCCAAAGATGGTCCGGCGAGCCGCATGAAGTCCGCCCGCATCGAACTGTGGTTCAAACCCGAAGGTGGCGTCGACGAGGTTCGCTTCTACCCCAATCCCAGCGGAAGCGCCGTGAACGAATCAGAACCCAGCTTTCTGCCCGGCTACGCCGACCGCTGGGGCGAGCGCCCCTCGAGAACCGAGGCGATGTCTGGCCGAAAGTAGTTCGGCCCCTTCATCACTTTACCGTCCTCGCGGTACAGCGGCTCCCCGTCGGGGCCCAACTTGCTCAGATTGCTTTGGTGGATTTCGCGAAACACATCCTCAATCAGGTGCTGCAGACCGTGCGTAATGATGGTTCCGCACAAAATATAGAGTTTGTCGCCAAGGGCGTCGGCCACCTCGACGAGGTTTCCGGCCTGCGCAGCCTCGAGGTACTCCTCGTTTTCTTCAGCCATCAAACGGTGGCGAAGCGCTACAAGCTCAGGGCTCGGCGTGGCCACGGGCACATCAGACATCGGCACCCGATAAATGCGGTGAAATTCTGTAACGGAATCAAGGGGCTCCTTCATTTTAGCTGTATTTTTGAGCAAATTACGCCATGGACAACATTGGAACCGGACACTGGATATTTGCAGGGATTTTTGCCCTGTCATTTGTCGGCTACCTCGTGTGGAGCTACCGTTCCGATCGATCTACCCACAATATACACTACCGCGGTGCCTACCGCTATCTTTTGGGTATTTTTGTCCTCCTGATGGTCATTTACATTTTTAAACGAGTACTCTAAACGCATGCGCTTTACCGCCCTTATCGCCTTGATCGGCGCCGCCGCTACCCGCTTTCTCTTGATACCCAACGGCTCTGCCGTACTCGCCGCGAACACGTTGAGCGGAACCTGGTTTCGCAAGCCCTGGATGCAAATCCTTTTGCCACTTGCCGTACTCTACGCCTCAGACCTGGTGCTGAACAATACCGTGTATGCCGCCTACAACGAAGGCTTTGCGTGGGGTTTTGCCGACAGCCTCGGAATCTATGCTGCCCACCTCGCCGTACTCGCCTACGCACAATTCGCCAAGCCCAAAGCTGAAGGCCTTGCGTGGATGGGCCACAGCGCCGCGAGCAACCTCATTTTCTTTGGACTGAGCAACCTCGCCGTGTGGTACGTCGGCAACGGCATGTCGCTTCCCGCCACCTACGTCGCGGCGTTGCCCTTCCTCGGAATCTCGTTCGGAGCCACCACCCTGTGGGGCTACGCCATTGGCTTTGCGCTGCAGCGCGTAGAGCGCACCGCACAAGCCTAACTCGGTTACTGGCTACTAGCTTCTGGTCTCTCAAAAGCAACTAGTAACTAGCTACTAGAAACGCAAAAACCCGGTCAAGGCCCGGGTTTTTGCTTTATGGCATCCAGATCGCCGCCGTCGGAACGATTCCGGCAGGAACCGTCGCTTCGAGCTGCCCCCCGGCGCTGTAGCGCCGCACCTCACCGGTTTGCTGAAAGTCTTTGGCGTCGAGTACGTAGAGCTGGCGAGTAGCCTGATCGGCGTACAATCCGTAGGCCGAGCCCGAAATCCAAGCATAGGCTGGGTAGTCCAAGTCGGTTGGGTTCATGCGCAGCACGTCGCCCGTGTAGCCGTCACGGATCCAGTACAGCACTTGACCGTCACTTTGAAGCTTCGTGGGGCGATCGCTCGGGTTCACGGCGGGATAGGTCGCCGTAACGCTTCGCGTTACCAAATCGACACGAACGAGTGAAGCGCTGCGGTCGCCTCCACCCCCACTCCAGTCGGTGAAGCCCGAGCAGAGTACGTACAGCGTAGAACCTAGTTTGACGGCCGAAGCCGGATTGATGCCCACATGAACGGTGGCGAGCACGTCAAGTGTGGATGCGTCAAGCACAGTGAGCGTACTGTCGGTGCCGTAGGCTCCGCTGTGGGTAACCCACAGCTCGTCCTGATGCAGCACCATCGCCTCAGGGCCGCCTGCGAGGTCGACCGAATCGGTGCGCTGAAAGGACGATGCACTCACGCGGTACAGTCGGTTGCGGCCCCAGTCGGTGACGGCAAGGTCGCCCCCGTCAAGCACGACGGCGTGCCGCGGCGAGGCGAACCCGGTGGCACGACCCACCGAGGCGAGCCCTGGAACCTCGAGCACTTCGACGGCAGCAGCTCCATTGAGCACCACATAGATTCGGTCGGCATCTACAGCGATTCCGTTGCCTAGATTGCCCAAGCTGCGGCCATTGGCGATGGCAAACGCGTCCGTGGTCACACTGTCGTCGGCGGACCAGTGCGTGATCGTGGCAGTTCCGCCCATAAAGGCGCCTTCGTTGAGCACGTAAAGACCTGATTCAAAGGATCCGGGAGTCGTTTGGGGATCGCACGAGACCAGTGCAATTAGGGCCGTAGCGGCAAGTAAACTATTGCGCATTAGGTTGAGGATTTAGGGGTTGTAGAAATTGGTGTGCTCCATGAGATTCCGAGGTAGCGCCCTGGAAGCGGGTAGCCGAGCTGCAATAGCACGGGTGAATTCGTGGCATTGTACAGGCTGATTTCGAGCGCCGACCGCTTCATTGACCACTGTGCGTGCACGTCGATTTGGCCCTGTGCGGGCAGCCACGTACTTCGGTCGCTGGACCACGCGGTGGGTGTGGCGGCGCGAAACC
>JACCDM011509140.1_pt1 | contig 120446 bp, 183 predicted proteins | sample 7445851 | NCBI WGS metagenome assembly JACCDM01 (sample SAMN15323438, study PRJNA562643) | freshwater metagenome | isolation source: river surface water | place: USA:Blue River Watershed | collected 2017-08-16
GCTTTTTTTGCGGATGAAAAAATTTTGGCATTTGACCATGGAGATGTAATATTCTATTCTCCTGGAGCAGTTGCTTCAAAAATATATAGCAATGCTACAGATAAATATAATTTTATTTCTGATCAGAACAAAGTTTTTGTTCGTGGCAGAGTTGAATTTTTTCATTTAATGTTTGACACTTTTTCTATTATATTCCAAGAATATAAAAAAAATCCAGATACATTATTTTTAATTAATATTGAAAATGAAAATACCATAGAAGAATCTGTTTGGAATTTTTTTATTGATATCTTGTCAAAAAAAGATATTAAGTTTGAATTGGTAAAAGTAAGAGTAGATAGGCCAATGAGAATTAATAACTTTTGGTATTTTAAAGAATATCCTCTTTTAATCCAGTCAGTAGGTAATATCTTAGAGGTAACTTCTGAATATCTCACTAATAGCATTCCAAATAAAAAAGTATTTTTAAGTAGAAAAAAGTTTAAGACAAATAGAAATGACATTGCTTATTGGGCAAAATCTAATATAGAACGCTTTTCTTTTAAAGATGACAATAGAATGGACAACGAAGATCTTTTATCAGACTATATGATTTCTTTAGGATTTGAGGTAGTATACCCAGAAGATTTTAACAATATGAAAGAACAAATTGCATTTTTTAGTGAAGTGAAAACGTTGGCATCAGTTACAAGTGCTGGAATAGTCAACTCAATTTTTATGCCAAAAAATGGCAAGGTAATAGAGTTTACGGTACCACTTATTGTTGGGGGAACGGAATCCTTGCATGATGTATATCACGGAATATCTTTTGCAAAATATCATAAATATACTTCGATTGGCAGTATGAGAAAAGCACAGGACATTATTGATATAATAGAGTCAGATACTAAACTCAAGGAGTATATTTGTGAATAAGTTGGTTATATTTGATTTAGACGGTGTATTAATTGATAGTAAACTATTACATTTTGACGCACTAAACCTAGCCTTAAAGGAAATTGATCAAAAGTTTGTCATTACAAAAGAAGAGCAGTCTGAAATATACGAAGGATTGCCAACCAAAGTAAAATTAGAATTGCTAACGAAGCAAAAAGGTTTAGACAGATTGCTCTATGATCAAATATGGAAATCAAAACAAGAAAAAACTTTGCTTCTTTTTAATAATATTATTAAGGATATTAAATTAAAGGAATATTTTCAGCAAATCAGAGACAATGGCATTAAAATTGCCGTAGCAAGTAATAGTATTAAGCAGACAGTTGATACCTGCCTAACAAGATTAGATGTTTTTGATATGGTTGACTGTATTGTTAGCAATGAAGATGTAATCCACCCAAAACCACATCCAGAGATGTACTGGAAAGCAATGTCTTTCTTAAATGCTGTTCCAGATACAACAATTATTTTTGAAGATAGTATTGTCGGAAAGTTAGCAGTTAGAGATAGCAAGGCAAGATTGATAGACATTGTTGATAGACAAGACTTAAACATAGATAAAATTGAAAAAGCAATCAAACTGCTGCTGGAAACAAACATAGTTTGGGAAGATGATAACCTTAATGTCCTAATCCCTATGGCAGGACTTGGAAGTAGGTTTAGGGATGCTGGGTACTCCTTTCCAAAGCCTTTAATTGATATTGATGGAAAACCTATGATTCAGGTCGTAGTGGACAACCTTAATATCAAGGCTAATTTTACTTATATTGTACAGCAAGAGCACTATGAAAAATATGAACTTCAGCACATGTTAAATAGGATTACACCAAACTGCAATATTGTTCAAGTTAATGGTTTGACAGAAGGTGCTGCAGTTACGGCATTAATGGCAAAGGAATTTATTAATAATGACAAACCACTTATAATTGCTAACTCTGATCAAGTAGTTGATTGGAGTAGTCGTAGTTTCTTATATGAAATGATAACTAAAAATGCCGATGGTGGCATTGTTACCTTTAAGTCTACTCACCCAAAATGGTCCTATGCAAAAATAAATTCAGTTGGACATGTTCTAGAGGTTGCTGAGAAAAAAACAATTAGTGATATTGCTACAGTTGGAATTTATTATTGGAAACATGGTAAAGATTTTGTTAAATATGCAGAACAAATGATAGCAAAGAATATAAGAACGAACAATGAGTTTTATATTTGCCCAATTTTTAATGAGGCTATTGGAGATAATCAAAAGGTATTGACCCATGATGTTGAGCGCATGTGGGGAGTTGGTACGCCAGAAGATTTAAATTATTATCTAAATAATAGAGGTAGCCATGATTAAAATAGCACATAGGGGTAATGTTTATGGTCCAAATCAAGATTTAGAAAATAACCCAGACTATATTTTAAATGCTATCGAACTAGGATTTGAGGTTGAGATAGATATTTGGGCTAATCGTGGCAATTTCTATTTGGGACATGATGAACCAATATATGGAGTGGATCCATTTTTTGTTGTAGACCTTAGAAATTCTGCTTGGTTTCATTGTAAAAATTTTGAGGCACTAGATTTAATGTCAAAAAATTTTAAATTTTGTAATTTTTTCTGGCATGAAGAAGATGCTTACACTATAACAAGTAGCGGTCATATTTGGACCTACCCCAATAAAAATACTGGACCAAACTCAATCCTAGTTGACGTAGATTTGACTTCTGGAGTAGATTATGATACGATATATGGGTTATGTAGTGATTACGTTGGTTTATTGGTAAAGGATCAAAATGTATACTGATTCAATGAGAAGGGCCTTTAAGTCTGTTTCTCATTTTTGTCCAGATGGATTTGTCTTAGATGTAATTGATGAGGATCATTTTATTACACTAAGAGCAAGTGAGATAAACTTTATGAGGTTAACTGGAGAAGACAAGATACGTGCAGTTGAATACATGGTACGTGCAAAGAAGGCTTTAGAAGATAATGGTGCAATAGTGTTGCTAGTTAGAGAAGGTGGAAAAGATGATTAACAATGTATCACTGATATCATTTACAGTTTTTATTATGACTTTTGTATTGATCTTAACTAAACTACTTATACAGGGTATTCAAAATAAAAAAATTAAAGTAGAGTTGATTAGAGTTACGCAAGAACTTGCTATTTTAAAAAATTTGTTAGACCAAAAAGAAAAACTTGCCTCAGATAAAAATGATGGGTTTGTTAAGTTTATCAGTGATTCTCGTGATTGGGCTTTTGAGTATATTGAAAATGTTCAGCAAAGTATTAAAAAAGTTTTAGATGATACAGAACATACTATTAAATATCATAGGGAGTTTACTTCGATGGAGATTGAGCCATACAAAACTCAATTAGATACACTTTCAAATGCAATAGATGAATTAAAACAACTACTACCAAAGGAAGATTTTATACAATGAAAGATATTATTTTATCAACACTAACAGGTTTTGGATGCGGAATAGTATTTGCTGCATTCAAATTACCAGTACCAGCGCCACCAGTTTTTGCGGGAGTTGCAGGAATTGTTGGATTGTGGTCTGGCTATGCTATACTAATGAGAGTCATATCCTAGGAGGTAAAAATGACAACAGAACAAATTAAGGCTATGCTTGCGTCTTATGGACGATCAGCACTCGCTGCAGGTATTGCTATGTACATGTCTGGTGTAACAGATCCTGCTACACTAGCATATTCTTTGGTTGGTGCTATTGCACCAGTTGCTCTACGAGCACTTAATCCTAATGATAAGGCATTTGGAAAGATGCCAGCAGAAGCAGATGTTGCTGCTGCATTGTCAAATGTAAAGGTTAAGAAGCCCGTAAAGAAGGCTGCAACGAAGAAGAAGTAAAACTATAAAAGAATAGGCTATTAGATGCAAATCTTTTAGCCTATTTTTTTGTGCTATAATTTTATATAATGTCTAATAACACTATTATAGAAAATATATTAACAGATGCTCAAAGGCAAACCCTGTTTAATATTATCGAGCAAGAAAACAAATCATTAAGAATAGAAAAAGAAACTGGTAGATCTAGACTTGAGTTCTATCCATTAAATCCTAAAGTATCCATACCAAAAGATATAGTCGATTCAATTAAAAAAAATATAGATGCGGATCAAGATACTTTAATTTTAGAATCTTGCTATTTTTCTTGTTATAGTTTAGATTATGGCACTCCTAAGTTGGCACCACACCTAGATAACCATTCATCTCAATACACAATAGACTATTGTTTGAATGCTAATTGTATTTGGCCTGTAGTTGTTGAAGGTAAAGACTTTGAAATTCCAGTTAATGGTGCATTAACAATTGATACAAATAGACAGTTTCATTGGAGAAAACCAAGATTATTTAATCAAGGTGAGTACGTAAAAATGATTTTTTTTCATTTTACAGACAATACCAGAGATGTAGTTCCAATAGACATTGTTAATAAAAATGCATCTAATTGGCGACGTATATTTGATCAGCAAACTGAATTACTTATTGATGTCAAATAAATCTGTAAAGATAGGCTTATAAGGGAAATCTAGTCCCTCTCTTCTACGTTCTGTTTCTTTGTGATCACCAAATTCTAAAAATGAAACTACTGTCCATCTTGGATTTCCAGATTTAATTTCATGGATCATATGTTCATAAGGATAGGCAGATGGGAAAACAAATAATTGTCCAGCCTTTGGTTTTACCTTTACTCCAAAGTGAATAAACTCTAATTCTCCGCCTTCGTAGTCATCATTTGGATAATAAACCATTGAAACAGTTCTTGGAGTTGCAAGGGTATCATCAGAATGTGCACCAAAAAATTCACCATTAGAGAAACGTGTAATTCTTAAACTTTCTCTACTCTTGGGATCTAGGTTCCAGTGATAGCAATAAGAATTAATTACAGAGCCAAATGCTTTGTTTGCTTCTGGATAAGTATAAATCCAGCAAGTATCTGCTTGCTTGCCATTTTCTCTTGTATACTCAACATCATCAAAAAAATCTTCTCTTACCCATTTTCTGTAATTGTTGTCCCCTTCGTGGGCATCCCAAAATTCTTTTGAAAGTAAACCATTAAAAAACTCCATTGAATTTGGCCATACATTATCATAAATATGAACACCAGGAATGCCTGGGTTTGTAAAGGCAAACTCTCTGCCATTTTGATCTACTGTAACGCCTCTTGCAGCGTTGTCTAATCTTCCTTTATCCATTACCTATTCCTTTGTTCTTATTAATTATACCATAGGTGTTTACTGGTATACTTGTACTATGCCTGGTTTTTTCATCTCAACTCCGCCCAGATGTGGTACACATTTGCTGGTAGACTCAATTGCTTTTGCTACAAAATCTCATAGTGCTAGATTTACAAAATATTCTGAAGACTTCTGGACTCACCCAGTTATTAAGTCAAGACAAAACCCTGTTGTTGGAATACATGTTCACAATGAATACCCAGAATTATTTGATTTTGCAAAAAACCAAAAAATTATTACAACAGAAAGACATCCTCTTGGTCAGGCTTTGTCTATTTTGTTTATGTATAATCGTGGATTCAAACCAGATTGGCCAGAGTCAGATTCTTTTGACTGCAACAAACTAATTGGTATGTCACCAAATTCTGAGGATTTTTTAAATTATTTAAATAGTAAACAATTTTTAAGATATAGAAAAATAACTAAAGAATGGGGAAAGCACGGGGAAATCTTTAGTTTTGACAAGATGGTTTTAGGAGATACAAAAGAACTTTCACGTCTAGAGGATTATGTTGGAGCCACGGTCATTTTAAAAGATATAGAAAAAAGTAGAAAAAAATATAATGATGGTATTGTGTTTTTAGGAGATCCAGATTTATGGAAAACAATTTTTTGTAAAGAAATAGCAGACGAAGCAGCAAAATTATTTCCAGATTATGACATGGAGACATATAGTCCATCCCCTAATGATGGGAATTGGACATATAGCCAACTTATGATATAATTATATTACCTGCCCATACGGGGGGTAATTTAACTTATTCGCTTGAAAGGGGAATAATATGATGAGCACAGCACTGGATCTTTTTAATGATCCTTTTTTTAATACCTTCTCAAATCTTCAGAAGGTAACTACAACAACAAACTACCCACCTTATAACCAGATCAAACTAAATGATAAAGAATTTATTCTTTCATTTGCATTGGCTGGATTTTCTAAGGATGATGTCTCAGTATCGCTAGACAATCGCAAACTTACAATTAAGGGCGAAAAGAAGGATGCTGAGTTGCCAGAGGGTGCAGAGTATCTACATAAGGGCATCGCTGCTCGAAAGTTTACTGATATCTTCACTCTTCCTGAGTTCGTTGAAGTGGTTGGGGCTGAATTTAAAGATGGTATCTTAGATATCAGACTTGAAAAGCAAATCCCAGAAGACAAACTGCCTAAGACTATCGAAATTCGGTAGTACAATATAAGTGTCGGGGGAGACAGCGACATAAAATACCTGGCATGCCCTACACAGGTGTATATCTTAGGATGGAGTAGTTACCTTACTTATATACCGTGGCCTTCGTGCTTGAATCCTGTGTAGGGCTCTTAATATTTAGCGGTATAATATTATTAATGACTAACAAAGAGTTAGAACACAGAAATAAGCAAGAATATAAAAGAAAACTTGCTAAGATAAAAGAGGATTCTGGCTGCGTTGATTGTGGTGTTAACAATCATATTGTTTTAGATTTTGATCATATAAGAGATAAAAAATATAATGTTTCTAGAATGATCCATGATGGATTTTCTTGGAAGGCAATTGCAAAAGAAATAGAAAAATGTGAAGTTGTTTGTGCAAATTGTCATAGAATTAGAACGCATAATAGATTGACTGCTTAGACTTTTTACTGTATACTTATTATAGAACAAAGGAGAGTTATGATACATTCACTATTTCTTATCCCTGCTTTTATAATGGGGTATGTTGCATGTTATGTTGCAATGACATATAAAGTAGACCAAGACTAATGAGGTCTGATTTTTTTAATGGGGATCAATACGGGGTAAAGATTTGTAATAAATGCCTTGATGATTCAAATGATGCTGATTTTTGGGAGAATCACCAAGAATTACGAGACAATAAAATTTGGTGTACTAACAAAGGGCAGTAGTTCAGTTGGTTAGAGCACCACTCTTATAAGGTGGTTGTCGTGGGTTCAAGTCCCACCTGCCCTACTATTTCCCATTCGTCTAACGGTAAGACATCGCCCTTTGGAGGCGAGAATCGTGGTTCGAATCCATGATGGGAAGCAAAGAGATGGTATAATTTAAATATGCCATATCATATAGGTTCTAAGGGAAGCAATGGATGTTCTGGCTACCCCGTAGTCAGTGACGCTGGGCATGTGGCAGGATGTCATGCAACGGAATCAGAAGTGACTGCACAACTTAGTGCACTATATGCAAATGTTCCAGATGCCTCAAAATCAGAAACACCATTGGATGTTGCCTATAATCCAACTGTAACAGATCCAATTGCAGCAACACCAAACGGAATTGGAATGAAAAGACCACAATACATGCTCAACCAACCAAGACAAACACAACCCAAAAAGATTCATAATAAGCCTGGTGTAGATATTTGGTCTGGATCTCCTTTTGGCAAATCAAATTGTTGCGGTGATAATATGGAAAAGAAGTCTCCTTGTTGGGATGGTTATGTACAACGTGGAATGAAAGAGGGGGACAATGGGCAAATGGTTCCAAATTGTGTTCCTGTTGAAAAATCAGAAGATAATATTGTGATGCCTACACCAACTTATCAAAATCCAGATTATAGCGGGTGCGGATGTGAAGATTGCATGATGTCAAACACAACATGTGCAGCATGTCCAAAATGTAATGATAAACTTGGAAAGCATGTATTTGATTTAAATACTGCAGCAAAGTTAGTAACTAAACAAACAATAAGATGGAGCGAAGATGCCTAAGCCAAAAAAATATGCCTTTAATGATACACAAATTAAAGATGGTTGGATTGTCAAAATGCGAAAAGATGGTACAATTAAATCCAGAATTGAACGTTATTTTGTAGTTCATAAGAATCAATTAAAACCAAAATCAGAGAGGTAGTATTATGCAAAATAACTTTCCGCATAATAGTTTTAATCAAATTAAAAAAGGAAATAAAATTTTTTATCCTAAAAATAGGGGCGTAGATACCAGTTGGAACGTTCCTTCGACAGCCTTTGAAAGTTTGCAATTGAATGTCTTAGATCAAACTTGGTCTTACTCACCGCCATCAAGTACGTCAATCGTTCAAAGATTTCGTAACGTAGACTCTGATAATGTTGATGAAAGTAATCTTAGAAAAGATCCATATGTAAAATATAACTATAGAGAGATTGACGGATATCATGTACTCGATACAGTTCCTGTTGACCGTATTCGTCAAGAACGTGCTCATAGAAAAGTAGAATATAGGTATAATAAAGATTGGTTTAGATCAGAACATTTTAAATCAGAGCACGATGGTTTACATATTGTATTTAGTGGTTGCTCAAACACTGAGGGTATTGGTCAGAATATTGAGGAAACTTGGTCATATAGACTATACGAAGAGATTAGTAAACATCATAAAACTTCTGGATATTTTAATTTAGGAAGATCTGGTACTGGTTGGCAAAAAATATTAAATAATTTTAGAATTTATGTAGACAAATATGGTGCACCAGATTATCTATTTGTCTTGCATCCAAATCTATTACGAGGGTTCAGGTGGCTTGATCATGGACCAGGTAATTTTATTGGATGGGAACTTTATCAATTAAATCCATGGCAAGAACAAGTTAACAAAATTGAAGATATTGAATTTCATAGAAATATATTTCCAGTTTGGGCTATGACTTGGAAAATTTTTATCGAATACTGCAATGCAATAGGCACAAAAATTATTTGGTCTACTTGGGATCAGTGGGAAAATGAAAATATTTTAAATACAGGATTATTCAATGATAGTTTTGTTGAAATACAAGAGCCAACACAAGATGATTTAGTAAACAAGTACTATGATTTGTTAGATAGGGAAGATGCTATTGAAGCAAGAGATGGTCATGACGGATATATCAACCATACACATTGGTATTTTGCTTTTAAAGATGCACTAATTAAAGATGGGCTGTTAAAAAATGATTAAATTAATTAAAAACTTTTATAAAAGACGAAAAGTAAAGAAGGCACTTAAGGCCTTAAACAAACCAAGAAAGTATATTTATTAATGCAAAAGGGAAAATTGTATTTAGTTGGTTTGCCAATTGGAAATTGGGAAGATCTATCAGACAGGGCAAAGCGATATATTGCTGAAGCAAAAAACATAGTTATTGAAAGAGAAGAAGCATTTGAACATGTTTGGCCACATGTAGGAAAAGTAAGAGAAGATGCAAACATAATTTCGATAGAGTTTGAATCAAAGGCTGGAGAGCCAACTGGAATTCCTCACGAACAACAAAATGCTCAAAAAATTTTAGACCTACTTCATGGTGGGGAAGATGTTTATATAGTTGCAGATGAAGGAATGCCAGGTGTTGCAGACCCAGGAGGATTTACTGTACATAGAGCAATTTCTGAAGGTATTGAGATTATATCTACACCTGGACCATCTGTTGCCATCGCTGCTGTTGCTGTTACGGGAACAATGCATAACTTTACATTTGATTCATTTTTGCCCTATGAAAGAAAAGATAAAATTGTTTTTTTAAAACAGAGGGCAATGCTAATGACACCATTGGTCTTAGTATTAAGAAATGGCACACCAACAGATAACGGTGGATTTGAATTTAATCAGGAGATCCCCGAATTTTTAGAAGACTCAATTCATATATTTGGAAAAGATAGGCATGCTGCTTTATGCTACAACCTTACTAAGCATAATGAGCGTGTTGTTAGGGGTACACTAGAATACCTTAGCCAATATTTTAAAACTACTGAAAGAAATCTTATGGATCAAATCACTGTAGTTATTGATAGGCCCAACGGAGGGATGGCTATCTAATTATTTTTTGATTATAGGTTTCTTCCCATAATCTAATATCATTTTCATCATTAAGCAACGGCTGACCTTTAATATTAAGGCTTGTATTCAATAGGATTGGAACACCTGTTATTTTATAAAACTTATTCAATAAATCGTATAACCCAGGATGCTGTTCTTTTGTCACTGTCTGCACACGAGAAGTGCCGTCAACATGCACTACAGAGGGCACCAGAGCGGGTTTAAGGCACTTTGGGGTATATTGCATATAAGGAGATTCATAGTCCATTTCAAACCACTCAGAAGCGTGTTCTGCCATAACTACTGGGGCAAATGGTCTAAACAACTCTCTTTGTTTAATTAGATTTACTTTATCTTTAATATCTGGATCTCTGGGATCAGCAAGAATACTTCTATTTCCAAGTGCTCTTGGACCAAATTCTGCCTTTCCAGTTGCTACTGCACAAACTTTATTCTGAATAATTTCATTTAAAATTTTATCAACTGGGTATTCTCCACCTAGGTCATACCCTAGATAAGGATCTTTCCAATTAATATGAGAACCATAAAGTGCAGCAGCAGCACCCAAAGAACTTCCAGCATCTCCTGGATTTGGCATAATCCAAACATCTTCAAACAAATCCCAAAGCAATGTGTTGGCCTTGCTATTTAATGCACAACCCCCCATAAAAACAAGGTTGTCTTTGTTGGTTATTGATTTTGCATATTGCATAAACTCTAGCAATCTTATTTCATAAACTTTCTGAACTGCTGCAGCAATATCAAATTTATCTTGATCATTATAAATCTTATACGGCCAATCAATTATTCCTTTGTGAAAGTTATACTTTTGATCATTGATTGATGGGAAATAATTATTTACATCTTTAAAATAAACTTCTGGATTTCCATATCCAGCCATTCCCATCATAATGTATTCTTCTTGGTTTGGCATTAGTCCAAGAAGTTGCGTAAATGCTGAATAAAAAAGTCCAAAACTAAAAGGATAATTATGCTTTTTAACTATCTTTAGATTTGACCCTTCTCCTATCCAAATTGTAGAAGTATTATATTCTCCAATTGCATCCAAGACTACAACTACAGCATCCTGGAACTTACTTGTGTAATATCCTGCTGCTGCATGCGATTCGTGGTGACTAAACTGTGCAGTTGGAATCCATTTCAGGTCTTTTCTATTTAAATAATTTGGCTTACCTCCACCAAAACCACCACGTGTTTTGATTCTTAGTTTTTTAAGCCAACGATACTCATAGTAAGCGATTTGGTTTGGCTTACCATAAGACAACGCCTCATCTAAAAGTTGATCGTTAGTATACCAATCATTTTTTTGCTTACTGTATCGTTCTGCATGTCCAGCAAAAAGTATTTCACCGTCTCTAATTACAGTTACAGCGGCATCATGGGTAGTTTCGTTAACACCAAGAATTATCATTCGTCGCCGTTTGAATCTCTCTTTATTTCAAAAGGTATATTGTGATACCAATTTGGAAGGGCATAGCGTGGACCCTTTGTTACTGGATACACTTCATGAACATAAAGGAAATTAGATGGGAAGAATAGCACACTGCCTGCTTTAGGCTTAAACTTTAATTTTGAATGCATAAACTCAATCTCCCCTCCCTCATAGTCATCATTTAAATATAGAAGAACAGAAAGAACACGACTGCTAATTCCTTGATCTTGATGTGCAGGCAAATGGCCACTTTCATCATATCTTAAAAGATGCATTGTGTGCTCTCTAGACTTAATATTCTTTTCAGCAAAAGGATAAAGTTCTGTTGTGTAATGCTTTAGTGTTGCATCTAAAGCACCAAATAGTTTAGACGAAATACTTGCCTGTTCATGATAATAAATATCTTTTGGACTAAGATCCTTGACCTGTGGAATAAACTTTTGCCAACAAAACATAAGTTTATTATCGCCTTCTCCATATGTCCAAGCAATCCAAGGCTTTACTGCTGTAAGTTCAAACTTATTATCTTCTTTATATTTGTTATCTAAAGACTCAATTTCCTCAATTAGTTTTTGTGGTTCCTTGATTACATTAGTATAATAAACAAGACCAAGATCTAATACCTCAACATCAAACTCGTGCAAGTGGGTACTCCTTTGCTTTCCATTGATTTGGACCAGGATGAAAATCTGGATCCACGTGATCTGGTAAACTTGTGTGCATAAATAATGCTGTATATCTATCTCCACGACTAACAGTTGTTATTCCATGAATGTATTCTGTTCCAGCGCTTGGGAAAAATACTGCAGAATATTGTTTTGGCTTATAATAAAAATCTTGATTTGGGAAATAAATAACCCCACCATCATATTCTGATTCATGATTTAAATATATGACTGTACTAAACTCAATCCATGGTTCTGGGCCTTGTGCATCAATGTGGAGATCACCCTTTGTACCTGTTGCCCAGTGAGATCCAAAACCCTTAAAAACATAAATATCATTAACAAAACCATTAAGTTCTCTGTGCTTTTCATTTGCGACCTTGCCATATTTAATCATAATATCCATAACTGTTTTGTTATATGGAAGCGATGTTCCACCGTATCTATCTGAATAATATGAAGGGTATGGATTAACTTCAGAAGGGTTGTGCTGTTCTTTAATTAATGTTGCAGCATCTTCTGGGGTAATAAAGTTTTCAACTACGTGTATTCTATGCATATATCTATTATAGCACTAAGGCTATTTTACCTTTCTAATATAAATATCATAAAACCCTAGGTTATGTAGGGCAATAGCGTCTACTTCCCAATTTGGATTTAATGATAGGAACTCATTTACAGTTTGAAAAGTACCATAAGGCTGATCCTCAATGACACCATCATATATAAGATAATCGTTCATCCCAATGACCCCACCAACTGAAATTAATTTAGCAACTTCATTTATCGTTAGTCTTGTAATCATTCTGTCATTAGAAATATCAATATAGGCAAAATCAAACTCTTCTTTTTGAAGTCTGACTAATATTTCTGGTGCCCCACCTTTTACTGTTTTGACATTATCTCTATTGGAATACTTATCAATAATATATTGCTCATGATTTTCAGGGGTGTATAGTAGTTCATGTTTCATTCCCTGACATTGACAAGACCCAAATTTACGCCATGACCAACACTTTAGATCTTGATTAAACCAGTCTACTAGAGTCATAGATGAAGCATTTTTACCAAACAGGTCAACAGAATATCCCCATGCAACACCAACCTCTAAATACCTTAGTCCATGAGGTAAAGTTTTGGCATATTCTTCTCTGCTAGAAAATAGCCTTGCATTATCAAGTTGTGCCTGATTAATTTTTGGAGAGTCTTCTATCTCATCTAAAGAAAATTCTTTAATTTCATCTGGGTTTAACATTCTAGTTGGACGTCTTGGCATTATGTTCCTTTATGGTTTCAATAATTAAATTGGATATTTTTTCATAATCTATATCAATAATAAAATTATTATTGTAAAGTTTATGAATACCTACATGTTTACCTTCTTCAAAAAGAATGTTATTTATTTCTTTTTTTAAAGAATCATAGTCCATATTTCAACCAGATGCGTGGGATCCATCGCAGAATGGATAATCTTTTGACAATCCACAAACGCACAATTTCTTTCTCTTTACTTCTTCTGGCTTTAATACTGCAGTTTCTGTGCTATGGAAAAGTTTAACAGTCACTTTATCTTCATCTATATCTATAATTTCTGCAGCACGTCCTTCATAATCTCCAGAAATAATTTTAATCATATGTCCTTTTTGCATAATGAACCTTTCGTTTATATAAGTATACCATTGGAGCGGATGACCAGAATCGAACTGGCACCGTCTGCTTGGAAGGCAGAGGCACTACCATTATGCAACATCCGCATAGTAGCCCCAACGGGAGTCGAACCCGTCTTGCCAGATTGAAAATCTGGAGTCCTAACCGATAGACGATGGAGCCATATGTCAGATCAGTTTATCTTGCACCACACTGTAAGGTCTCGTAACCGAGTGCTCTGACAACACCGTCTAGGTCGCTCTAGAAACCCCTAGATACTAGCGTAAACTTCCAACCAATGAGAAGCCATACTAGTGTTACTTCTGCAGAGTCTCTAGGAGTCGAACCTAGGCTTACCGCTTTGGAGACGGTAGTGCTTCCGTAACACTTAGACCCTAAATGCCAACCACGACTTTGATTCTTAATCTAAACCATCTGTTGGCTGTTATACCTAGTTCTCGCTTCATCATCTGATCCATGGGCCTGAACGCTTTCATCAAACGGCTGGAACACGGTAAGGTTCGGTATAACTATCTCCATATAAGTTGTTCAGACTTATATTTTGAGCGATCACGAAGGGACTCGAACCCTCGACCTCCACCGTGACAGGGTGGCGTTCTAACCAACTGAACTACGTGACCAATATTAAATTATAGTACCCCTAGAAGGAATCGAACCTCCGACCAAACGGGTAGAAACCGTTGACTCTATCCACTGAGTTATAGGGGCAGATTAATATTGCTAACTGCCTTAATTCTTTTACCACATTTGATGCAATTGGTATATGTTCTCATTGTGAAAGGACAAGAAGATTGTGATGTCTCTTTGTGCCTACATGCCTTTTGTTTCAAAAGCATGATACCAAATTCAAACATTGTTTTTACCATATATTAAGTATACCAGACCATGCTATAATTGTAAAGTGTCTGTATACGTAATAAAAAACTTTATTTCTCAGGATCATATTGAGCAAATCATTAATAAATTAGATATATTTGATTCTGAGCACGATGTTCAGTCTACTAGAAAAATAATGCGTTTTGGCATAGATAAGTTTAATGGCTCACAGGCATCTTTAAAAATTATGGGTGATTTCGGACAAATGGTTAGACAATATGGAGATAAGGCTGCAAAATTAGCCAAAATTTTATTTGATTATGATAAAGAAATATACCTCTCTACACTTTGGCTTTCAAAACAAATTGCTGGATCAAAAATAAAACCACATAAAGATACAGATGGTGGGATGAATATGCAATATTGTCATAGTGGGGTTGTTTATCTTAACACTCAGCAAAGCGGGGGAGAGATTTACTTTCCTAAATTAGATATTGAAATTAAACCAGAGGCTGGAGATTTAGTTTTATTTGAATGTAGAAGTAATGAGTCTCTACATGGAGTCAAATTGGTTGAACAAGATAGATATGCTATTCCTATTTGGTTAACTGATGATCCAAATTACTTGATGGATTAAGATATCTAACTTCATCAATAATATTATATTTTAATGCTAGTGCTAACATTTCATCTGAATATGACCCTGGCTCTGGCGTATCTGAAAAGTAAACAACGTAATACATAGTCTCATATACTCGTTTCATGATGCTACCATTTGCTACAGCCTTCTTAACATTATCTGTTCGTTTGGCACCTGGACGCTTTTTATCTCCGTGATTCCCGCCTTTGCACTCAATATATTCATAGCGGTTACCCTTAGCCACAAAATCAACCTCGCATCCAGTGCCTTTCATGTACACATTTTTATCTATGTCAGTAAAGCCACGGGACAACAAATCAAGGTAGACAACATCTTCAAATGCATCTCCAGATTTTTTTGATTCAGACTGAAAGTTCATATACACAATGGTACCACATGATATACTTATTGTCATGCCTATAAAACAATTTCAATTAAATAACGCCAAAGTATATAATAATAGATGGGAGTGGATTGAGAAACTACCAAAGAGATTAAATATAATGGAAGTTGGTGTATCTGCTGGAGATTTTGCTGAACACATGTATAATAACTTAAACCCAAATGCACTATATTTAGTAGATACTTGGGAACAATCCGATTCAATTTTTCAAAGGGGAGAAAACAATTTAAGATTTAAAGAAGGTGAAAATTTAGATTTTGTAACTAAGCGTTTTGCAGATAAAAATGTAACTATACTAAGTGGTAAAAGTCAAGATGTTTTGCCTCGTATTATTGAAGAAGAAGCAGATAGACATTTTAATTTTGATTTAATTTATATTGACGCTGGACACAGTTATGAGGAAGTTTCTCAGGATATTAAAAATTCTGTTAAACTTTTAAATGAAAGAGGCGTAATAGTTGTCAATGATTATGTTTTTATTGGTGATCCAAAATACCCAGCATACGGAGTAATTCAAGCGGTGGGCGATTTCCTTGAAAATAATCCAGACTGGGAAATGTCTGGAATTATATTAGAAGATCAAATGATGTGTGACGTTATTTTAAGAAGAATTAGATAATAATTGCTTTTGCCACTGCTTGATTGTACAAGTTCCAAGACTCTTCTAAGTTGTAGTTATCTAAATTAATCAATTGTTCTTCACTATTTCCTTCTGCAACAAACTTATGCACAAAAACATCTTTCTTATTAATAACATCATCACGAAGCGATTCTCTTCCAGTTTTTGTTTTATAGTTTAATTCATCTAAACTAAGTCGATCAAACAAATCAATTATAAAGTTTTCTGTTTTGTTTACTACATCCTCTGCTTTATAAATATATGTAGATGTCAAGGCTTCTTTAATAGTTGCATCATACAAAGAAACAAACAGTTGTAGTTCTGGTTTATCTTGAGCCTTAGAGATAGCAGATTTTGGATCTTCAATAATTGCCACCTTTTGAGTATCTTGCTCATTGGTATTAAATTTTAATGGCACGTGTGGAACCTGAATTCTTTGTTCAATGTGTGCCTCTGCAATATTTTTTGCTAAACTTGGATAAGATACAAGTTGTAAGTTCATCCTAATAAAACCCTTCTGTGTCAAGTGCCGATGTGTCATCTGTGCAATCTGAATGGTATCTATCAAAAAACATTTTATCTGAATCTGTTTCATATGGCAACGTTTTACCACATACACATGTTTTAAGATAAACCAGCATTATGAAATAAGGCCCATCTCTAAATGCTTTTTACAAACAAGAGACATAAAGTAGTTTGGCTCATCGCCAACTAACTGGGTATACTCACCCTCTTGCTCACAATAATGACATTTTTTCTTTGCATCCATCATAATAAGATTATAGCATAAACCTTATTTAAATGGACCACCAACCCTGTAGTGTAGCCTTACCCTCTGCAATCCATTTTCTATGGTATTCGTGCTGCTCTTCCCAATTTATTTTATGAGTTGGCTTGCCACAAAGAGAGCAAATATCTTCATCTCTGTTATTATAAACATGATCACAAAACATTTTCTTTACTTTCTACGTGAGTAACCCAATAATATTTACATGTTGGGCAACATGGTTCATTGTAAGGGCTTTTTGTAGACGACTCAAACTCTGCATAAAAGATTGGATCTTTTCTAAATAGATTTGCTTTATGTGTAGTGACTACTCTGCGTAACTTAGACTTATCAAAGAACCAATTTGGAAGGCCCTGACCCCATGACTCTCCAACCTTGGTAAACAAAGCCTGAATGTTTGACTCATTCTTGTCTGTCTTAATACCACGTAGTTTAGCCTCATGGATCATTGATTTAACGTATAGATGAAGTGACAACTCATGTCCCCTCCACATTTTTACGGCGGGATGGTTACGCCATGCACCAGTAGGAGATTGACCAGACAATACATTAAGTATTTGATACCCTTCTAGAATCTGTTTATTGAGACGCTTTGAGTCTAACATCTGTGCAGAGGTAAGGAAGTTGCTTGAAGGTAAAAATGTTTGCATTAGTGTGCTTTCATGTGTCTGTATAGTGTTTGGTGAGCAAATATGCCTGAGCGTACTTCTAGTTCTTTTTTACATGTTGGACAAATCACTACTCGCTTAGCCATATATCTATTATCCCATGTTTGGCACGGTATGTCAAATGTTTGTTGGTTTATATTCTGAATTTAAATAATCAAACTTAGCCCACTGAGACAAAGTATATCTAATCTTATCCTCTACTGTAGTTACACCATGAACATAATGCAAACTACCAGGAAATGTAACAAGAGAACCCTTCTTAGGTTTGATCCAAAAATCATGCTGCGGGAAGTATAACTCTCCACGACCATAATCATCATTTAAATAAACAAGAATAGACAGATGACCACTCCACATATTTTTAAATAGTTTTGTTTGATCTTCTACTGATGGTCCTTTATCTGCATATGGATTATTGTTTTCATAATGAATATCTAGGATATCTGTATGTGGCTTGTGATATGAGCCAATCTGATTAACTACTAACATACAGTCGTTATGTCTAGTTAATTCTTCATTCCATGCATTTTGTGCAGCCTCAACCATCTTTGGCCCCAAAACATTCATCTCATTGTGATACCACTTAGACATCATTGGTCTAGAATCAAAGTCTTCAGCCATATGAAGCGGGTAGCAGTGATCTCTTTCAGACCAAACTTTATAATGATCACTAAAAGCGATTAACTTATCGCATTCTTCATCAGATAAAAAGTTTTCAACAACCCTAATATTATCTACGCCAGTGCCGTATTTTGTGGTAAACCCATCTTCAGTTTTAAACTGATGTAATTCCTCAAGTGCGTGAGGCATAGTCTCATATGTCTTGTCTGGGAATAGTGAATTAACATTATTCATATAAAAAATTATACCAAAGTTTTAAGTTCGGCGCAAAATAGAATAACAAAACAACCCTACGAGTCTAACGACTCACTTTCTGTTAGTTTTTTCTAGTTTACGCATATAAGTTCTATGCCTATGGCAATTAGAGCAGACTAGTTCGCACTTTGCTACCTCTGCAATAATCTGTTCTAAAGTCTTATCTCGCATACCCGTGCTACTTAAAGCAAAAGATTTTTCAAATTGAGGCAAATGATCGAAATCGTAGACATGTGGCGGATATACAATGCCACAATCTATACATGGAACATTTTCTTTTAAATCGTGGACATATTGCCTTTTGCTACTCCTACGAAGTTTGATCGCAGCACGTCTACGTTCTTTATTGCGCTGATGCCACAGGGCTTTGAGGTGAGCAGTTCTTTGCTTGTTGTTGAGGAACCCATCTGAGTTTTCCATCTACATATACCCTTTCATATCCTAATGCTTTCCAGTCCATCTTCATAATGCTGGGTTCTTTCATTCAAATATCCACTCTTTATTAGTAGCATTGAAGTGTTCTCTTTGTTTGATCTTTCGCCTAGCAGCCATTTTAGCACCCCACATAGTAAGGGCATAACCGCCACGACCTAGACCATACCAACTTGGCTCCATATCTTTAGTTAGAGGGAAAAAGCCCTGTACTTCCCAAAAATATCCTTTATATCCTAAAGATTGATGAACCTTAATTCTTGTTTTCATTCCCCTCCAATGCATTTAATTCATTTTCTAATTCTTCTATTGAATACCAACGCTCTTCTTGTGGAAGACTTTTAGTATGCTCAATACTTTCTTTGATATGTCTAATCTCTTTATTGACAGTTCTGCGTAGTTTGTCTACTAAGAGTAACATAGCATCTTCTTCACTGTCCACCTCTTGACTAGTCCAACTATCTGCTCTATACCCATTGTGATATGCGTAATATTTCGGGGATTCTCCATAAGAATAACTCTTCGTAATATACCAAAAGAAATCCCTAGACTTACAATGATCCATACCTACATATTTACACCATTTGCCAGATAGGTCAATGATTTCTGCTTCGAGTTCTTTCATTCAGCAAACCAAATAACCGCAATAATAAGTATCATACCTACAATTAGTCCTTCTACAAAATTAATCAAAATTCAATTCCAATCCAAAACCATAGAAAGTCTATGCTCAGGTTATATTTATCAATACGAAAGCCTAAGCCAAAGCCACGCCAGGAATAGCCAACATGTACCCACCATCTATCTTTGATACGAAATTCTTTATTCATTTGAATATTCGTAATCTAGTAGATATTTAATGCTGTTCAAAAGTGCGAGGGCAATGAACGCACTCTTCCAATAATTAACCTGATGGTCCATAAAGGATAAGCCAAGAGCCATAGCGAGTATAAATGGTGCTCCGTTAATGAGCGATCTGTATATTTTAGTCATACTTCAATTATATACTAAAACAAGGGTTTAGGTCAACTTCTTTAGATAGAAAAAAATAATATTGACATATTCATCATTTTGGAACTCTTGCTCTGGCCTCCAATGGTGTTGACCAGAAGGCTCAAAAATAACAGCATCGTTATCTTGCATTTCATGGCAGTTTCCCTCTATACAAAATGGCCAGGTAACGTTAGAACTCAACTGATAATCGAAAGTCATAGCAGTATAACCAGGGTAAGGGTCCTTATGGGGTGGTAGATTAGGATTAATATATTTTCTATTATAGTTAGAGTAACTAGCCCCATCTGTCTGAAAACCATCATCAAAATAACTTAATACGATATCTTTGATTGACTGATCAATATCAGAATCTTTGATAACAAGAGCATCTCTTCCACGTTCTGGAACATCGTTATACATCATCTTATCTTCATTAGATTTTATTAGATTATTTAGGTATTGAACTTGATCTGGAGTAAATACATTTTTATATAGTTTGTTGGTTTCCATGATAATCGATTATAGCATTATTTTGGCGGGTATAATAATCAAATGAACGAAGCCATCCTATATATACTCTATAGTCCTATACATAAGGCTGTCAAAATAGGGATATCAGATATATCAGGTAGAAGGTTTGCAAGCCATAAGACCAAGGGATGGATGCTTGTTTCATATTGGCACTTTTTTGAGCGGGATAAGGCAAAAGCCGTAGAATCTATAGTACTAAATACACTAAGGGAAAGATACGGACACTTCCTTGATAAAGAGGATATGCCTCAAAATGGATATACAGAGACATTTGATGCTAGTAAGGTTAGTAAGAAACAGTTAATCCGTATGGTCAATAAAGCAATTAAGGCTGTTTGATCCCCCTGGTTTTAGCAGTTATGAGTATAGCCACAATCAGGACATTTCTCTCCTGGATTTGCTACACAATCATCACACCAATCTGGAGCATCCCTCCAAGATTTACCTAAAGAATCATATTCTGGTTTGTCCATATGTATAGTATATCAAAAAGTTATCCACAGGATAAGGTGTTGTAATGCCTTAAGTTGTTAGGTTTTAAGGTGTTATATACACTTGATTGTTAGGTTTGATATGGTGGTTTGTTAGGTTTTGTACAGAATTGTGTACATATTTTGATAGTTGTCCACAGGTTTATCCACATATAAATCTTACTGATTATATTAGTAGATAGGGTGGAAGTGGAGTATTGTGGAGCATAGTGGAGGATAGTGCACTTTTAAGGAGGGCGCTTCGTAATGCCAAACCACCTATCCCCATATCAAACACCTATACCACATATCCAAACAATTGTCAAACCTTCATATCCAGCATATGGGCCATGCATTATATATCAAACATTAGTGTTTGTCAAGTTCAAATTGACACAATTTGCTATGACAAAATATGAGATTTTTGGAGAATTTTGAGTTAAATCGTAATAAAATGTTTGATATTAAAATATATCAAATTAAATGTTTGAAAACATCAGAAAACCCTTGTTTGATATGTTTGTATAGTACTATAGGGAGTTTTTCTTATCAAAGAGGTCCATTGGTATCCCGTGCGAAAATGCGTAGATCTCGCCCAGGGCTTCGCCCAGTGCCTGGCCTTTATCGGCGTCATCGTAATCTATTTCTTCCGCCAAAAAGTCGGGGGTAAAGGAGAAGAACCTATTCAAACCAACCTTATGAGTAATAGATACAAAACCATTCCATAGATTATCTGAGAATTGCTTATAATCTTTTGGATCTCTCTTTGCATATTCTGCAAAATGGTTTCTTGGACTCATATGAAAATTATACCACTGTTTGAAGATATAATGTTTGGAAATTCCAGGAAATTTATTTGACTTTCGTAATGTTGTTTGATATAATTGTTTGGCACTCGGGCCCTGAGACAGGGTTACCCTTCCCCCGCCTCAAGAAACATGTCGTCAATTGATTCATAGTTTAGTTTAGCATCCAAACCAAGTGCTCCGCACAATAGTTCCCAGCCCTCTAAAACATAAACCTCTGCAACCTGTGTTGACTCAACAATGTTTTCAGTGATAGCAAATGCCAACGGCAATGCCAAATCATTGTATTCTATAAAATCTTCAAACCCTTCTTGATCCCTATAGTTCAACCAAAATGTAGAAAGTATCTCACACTTCTTAGAATAGGGTGTACTGATTGGCTCTGATGTCATATCCCTTATACTCCTCGTTTGCTACCTCAGTTAAGAGATTAAGTCTGTTATTTACTACTAAACCGCCTGTTCGTGCCACATAAGTTCCAACCTTTTCAATATCCAATCGCAGGTCTGAAATGAGATTACCAATTCTTACCGCTACTTTTTCTTCCTCAGTCATCTTGTGTCGCATTATATTCTCCTAACGTTATATTGTATCAAAAAATTATGGGAAGGGCAAGCCACCCAATTAACCTGCCCCTCCCGCCTAGAGAGACCTATTCTAGGCCATCACAAGTGGCGCATATGCAGCCACAAATTTATCCCAGTCGACAGATACATTATCTGTGACAGTCTTATTAACAAAGTCAATGATGACGGTCTGTTCACCTAAATCAAAGTTATCCCCAGACACGGCATAGATACCATATCCAGTTTCACCTAGGACGCTATCTTGGATAAGATAACTAATCATCATCCTGGTCCCATATGAAGAGTCAGACCAGCGAGGCTTGGCATGCTGCAGGGCACCTGCAATGTCATGCTCCCAATCAGTCTGGCCCCAATGTGAGTACAAGACTACAGATGAGTCAGTGCCGTCTTTGAATACAAAATTAATACGTGCTCCCATTAGGCTTCAATCTCCTCAATCTCATCAACCTCAATTGGATACCAATCATAGGCATAGTTCTCAACATCTTCAGTTAATTGGATATTATCCATAATTAGAATTGCTTCATCTTCAGAGTTTGCCTCAATCTCAAACTCATATAGGGTTTCTCGCTTAGCGAGGATTTTATACATGGTCATTTGGTCTCCAGTCCAACTAGTTTCATTTCTTCAATTGTAGCGCATTCAGGGCATTTTTCCAAATCGTGGTCTTGGAATGAATCTCTAATAGTATTATCAGGGTCTTCTAATTCTGCATGGCAGTTCTCACAGAAATACCAGTTATAACTCACTTGTACCTGAATAGTAGTATTATCAGGAAAAGGTACCTCAGTGACAAAATATCCTATTCGATTAACAAATCCCCAGCCACTCCAGATATAAGACCCACCGTCGTCACCATCACCATACATCCAGATGTGCTTAGGGTTAGCCTTCTTGACAAACTCTACCTCTTTGCCATAGGTTTCAAACATATGTCCATCGAATGAAGCATTTGTATCTATATTATTAGGAATAGGCTTGTAGGTCTCAAACCAAGTATCGAAATCCATCTCAATAAAATTATCCATTGTCATTCTGCCAATTCTACTGGAGAGATATATTGTTTGTCAAAAATGAGGTGGTATGCAGCAGATAATCCATCTACATAGCCACTAGCCTCAGTACGTTCCATAGATACCATAGCATCGCTATAGTCATCCTCTTCCTCTGCCTTGGCTATTTCTAGAAAGTCTAAAGTAGCCTTGTCAATCATTTGCTCAAGCATTTGTTGTGGGTTCATTGGGTATCCTCTATCTGTTGTCTGTCTATAGATAAATTATATGTCATACAGTACATATCTGTCAAGGCCTGCATATAGCCTTCTAGCCATTCATACTCATCGTTTTGATCACAGCGCTCCAACTTCTCCTGACACTCAAGCATTTCTACCTTAAGGTGCCCATGCATGATATCGATGAGGGGAATAGAGATATCCTCTAAAGACTTAACTAGATTATCAGGGATGAAAGGGTACTTAGTGCTCATCTAATACTCCTAGTAAGTGATAGCAGGCAATGATTTGACCATTATTAGAGATATCCTCAATCTCTAGTTCACGATACTCATCATCTTCATAGTTAGAATAGTTATTCATCTGCTTCTCAAGAAACTCGCTATCCTGCTCAAGGCTGATGATATGGAGTTTGAGATACTCTTTAAATGTGTTTAGGTCCATATATTAATTATAGGGGTTTGAGTTGATTTTTACAACATTTGAAGGTGTGACACTAATCACAGGAGCCATTTGTTCAGGCTCTACCGCTGTGCGTACCACGAAGGTATCCAGGGAGCAAACACAGGCGGGATCATGATTAGGAGTCTTATTAGTAATAACCTCCATAAGGGCATCACAGTCTGTACAGATATAACTATACTTAGTCCACATAAGACACCAGGACTTTCATAGTAGTATGGATATTACAATCGCAATCTCCACCATTCATATTTTCCATAAATTCGATATGAGAATAATTATCCTCATAGATAGCCATTAGTAGTTCATTTATTGTATAGGGTTTGTATGTTTGGGTCATACATTAATTTTACAACCCCAGGAAATAAAAGTCAAGTACGTAATGAGATTTGGGGAAAAATGTTATGTGATCTTAATCACGTCCCCGAATAAATGTTAACTCGGGGCCCCATTTACGCTCACGATCTAAATAAAAATTTGAGCAGTTTTAAATCATGCTCAGGATTTTTTGTTATGCGAGTTGCATTACATTTTGTACAACTTTTAGCAAACGATTTTTTTCTGCGTTAATTGCAGGGTCAAATCCACTTGCACTTGCAAGAATAGATTCGTTAGAACCACCACGAGCAGAACGGTACCAGTCAAGGCGTTCTGTGAGAGCGTTAAACGCACCCCACGCATTACCAGCAATCATGCCATTAAATTCACCAGTGTAGATGTCGTTAATGGTATCGATTTTATTTTCCCACTTCTTTAGCGCACCCTTAGAATCTTTTTCAGGCTTTGCATAAGCAGCAAGAATAATATCGTTAAATTGCTTAGCATTAACTTCTTTCTCGAACATAGCCTTAGCCATGATGTCGAATTCGTCCATGTACGCATTAGCAAGACCAAGAGTTTCACGAGCAATCTGAATCTTACCCTCAGCGGTCTGAGTGTGGCGAATCTTGAATGATTGCTTGATACCTTTATTCTTCTTACGACCTACGCCACCAAGAGCAAGGTTAAGAGTGTTAGCGCATACAACACGAACAGGTGTAATTGAAGCCTGAATAGCAATCGAACCATCGTGTGATGTGTTGATGAGCAAATAAGTTTTTACCTTATCAGCAACGCCAGTAGGGTCAAGAACAGTTTCACGCTCTAGTGCAAGTGAGCCAAATACTACACGCCCACCTTTAATTGAGCCAGCAGTTTCCCAACGACCTCCGCCGTCTAGAATGTTATCACCAAATGAAAATAAATCTTCATTTTGTAGTGGAACATAACGCTCACCAACAATTCCAAGAATGTCAGTTTGAGTTTTATCTGTAGGGTTAGTACGCAATACGTACTGATATGATTTATCACTTGTTAAATGGTTAGGGGTCTCTAAATCTTCCAGACGAACATTCCAACCATTGAGGTTTGCAGCCTCTAGCATTTCGCTTGTTGTTTTTTCTTCTGTAAAGACAGTACCCAATCCATGCCAAGCAGGTTCACGGAAAGAAGCAAAAGATGTTTTTCCGTTTTGTGTTTCTAGGTCATGTGCCATGAGTTTTTCTCCTTTTTGTTGTTGATAGTTTAAGTATACATGCGCCCACTGTCAAAGTCAAATAGCCTTAATAAGAATGGGGTAAATCGGACATTTCTTAAGGTGATCTTAAACACATGTGAGATTGATCACAGCGCCCCCGAGCAAATTTTGCAGGGGCATAAAGAATGAGCAGTTTACGTGGCCGTGCTCAGGGCCCTTATCCAGTTTAAAGACATGTGACAGGTCTATTAGTAGCCCCCTACTAAATATCGATACGGTCTACACTGGCGCTAAAGTATGTGATGTAGTCATCGTTATAATTAATTGTTTCGAAATCGATATCGTTAACAATTGATTCCACATCTTCATCATGAGGTACCATAACAGTTAGATTGTAAGTTACAGTTACTTCAACTTCAACTTCTTTGCTTAAGTCAAAGCCCATGATTTCTGCAATCTCTTCTGCATTTGTCTCTGAGATATCTCGTGCCTGCAGCGCTTCTAGCGTCCATTCTTGCATTGCTTCAACCATACGGTTACGGTCCGCAGAATCTGCATATGAACGTTGTGTTAAACGTTGAATGTGTTCATCCTTCATTTGAAGGGTCTCTTGTAGTTTTAGAATCTGAGAATTAAGGAATTCTGCTGTTGCTATTACTGACTGGTCCATGGGGGCCTCTTTCTGTTGTTTGTTTATATTAATTATAGTACTGGCCACTGACAATTGTCAAGGACCCTTGCGGGAGGCAGTTTTGGCTCTTGCCTAGGAGGTGCACTTCTTGCAGGCTGTGCCACCTGTTCGCAATTTCAACGATATGCGAGATCGTGCTCTATAGTATTTCTATGATCGCCCTAATCAGCCTGGCGAAACAGTATACCCAGGGAACCTACGGAGCGCAGGGTATAAAGTGAGCAGTTTAGCCTCATACTCAGGAGGGGGATTACTTAGAGATAACGAGCAACCGCATTGTAGGTTGAAGTATTAACCACTTCCTCCTCCGTCATCTTTAAGATACGGATTGCGTTTTCCATTTCCTCTTTCATTTCACGATAAGTGTAGATAGATAGTTGCTCAAAATCACGCTCTGGCTCTTTTGGAAAATCTAACTCATTACAAGTTAGGTCAAAATCCACATTGAGTGTTTTGTTGTAAGAACGATAAGATGTGCGGAAGTTTTCTGCTTTAGCGATATGCTTAACAGCAAACTCTCCAACTGCTTTTTGCCAAGCCTTACGAGCCTCATTATACTTTGCTTCGTTTGCTTCTTGATTAGCATAGTTAGCGTTAAGTTCTGCTAACTTTGTTTCTAGTGCGTTGATAACTCGCTGTGTAGGTATCTTTACTGAGATTGCTTTGCCTCTTGCCATTGGGTTTTCCTTTTCTGTTAGTTGGGGGGTTTTAGTTGAGCAGTTTTAATTGACTTGCTCAGGTCATTTCCTTATTAGGAATTATTTACTTTGCTGTCCAAGTTGTCCAGCGAGGTGTGCCATTTACATCTAACTTAACACGAACACTTGTTCCGTCTGTGTTTGGCTTGATTTCTGTAATTGTGCCTGTAACCTTTGACTTCTGTGAAGTGTAGAGGTCGCCCACCTTATATGTTGCTGTTGCTACTGCCATTTTATTTCTCCTTATTAGTTGGTTGATATATTTAATTTTAGCATTTTTGAGATTTCTAGTCAAATACATTTCTGAGATTTCTCACATTTTGAGATTACTTAGATGTCTTGACCATAGCAAGACGGCGTGAGCCATTTGCCAAAACCAAAGAAACTCTGGTAACCTTATTAGACATTGGTGTAAAACCTGCGATACGACCTGTAACGCCTGTCTTAGATGTAGTGAACAAATCACCAATCTGATATGTATAACCTGAGATAGTCATTGGGGACTTCCTTTCTGTTTGGGTATAATATAATTATAGTAGAAAAATCTCATAAATACAAATCAAAGTAGCATTTTTCTGTGTGATAAACCCCACATCTTAACAGCGTGTTCTTAACTTGACAAAATCATTTTTTGGCCCCCGAGCCTACCAGATCGCAGGGGGATTTATTGCAACAAGAATAAATAAAATAACCAAAGTAAAACTAACATTGTTATCTTCATTTATTTTTTACTAGCGCTAAATACAATATCACTCTTAGAGTATACACATAGTGAACAAGAAACGCAAGCGGACCCTGCAGTGCTAATAAGTGGAATTGCTTTTTTATTTTCAGGACACTTAGCACCAGGCTTACCAATCATTTCTTTCATATCTGCTTGACCTATTGCAAAGTTTTTAGCAAGATATGCTAATCTAACTCCGTGCTCTTTCTTTAGTTCTGCACCAGTTTCTTTATTCTCGCTGTCTGTAGAATAGTATAAAGATAAATTATCAATACCATTAAGAATAAGTGCTGCAGACTTTACACGAGTATAAACCCAGAATTGAACATCCTTATGATAGTCAATAACAATCTTCCACGCATATGCGTACTCATCGTTAAAGAAATCACCGTCCCAGTGAATGCGGAATAGTTTTTCTGCATTGCGCTTATCACAATCCTTTTTGAAATCTTCAATCATTTCATTAAGCAGAAAGATCATTTCTTTATAGTCTGCGTCTTTAAGTAAGGACCAGTTATGAAGTAAGTTTTCTCTTACTCCTTTGTATATTTTTTCCAATTTGCCAGCATAGCAAACAGTCTCACAGACAGACGTTGCACCAGGACATGAGTAATTTTTTCCTGCGGGTAGTCCAAAGGTATTTGCAATTGCGGCCTGCTTTCCATTTTTTGTGACAAGATTAGCCACCTTTCTATCATTTGAGCGTTTTAGTTTAGTCATTGGGGCCTCTTTCGTTATTTTCTAATCTTATCATTTTTTTGTTACTTTGTCTATTGTAACGTTTTTTGTTGGGAATTGCGGAAGCAGCATTAGACCTACGTAACTCCATTAGTTTACGTATTTCCTCTTTTGACTTCCTTAATTTCATATATAAATATTAACAAACTTAAAGGAAAATGTCAAGCATGGGGAGATTCTTCTTAAATCATAACAAAACGGACAAAGCGGACCTCGGGGCCCCAATTAGTTATTCTTCTTCTTCAATTAAAACATACCAATTAAAACGTGCATCGTCACTAACTTCAATCATTCCATCTTCATCATATTCATCAAGATAGTTAATTACATAACCATCTTTTGTTGTTTGCACTTGAAGAACTTGAACAATTGTATTATCTTCTAATTCAATAAAGTCGTCAATCTCTAACTGATCAACGTTTAGGATATCAACGTGTTGTAGTTTCATACTTAACATTGTAGCAGCCATTTTATTCCCCTAAGCAATCAAAGCATTCGCAGTCAATACCATGCGGAAGCCATGCATCTAAGTGGTGCGCTTCTACAATAGCATGAGCAGGTGCATATTCTTCGCCACGCCAAAATACTCCCTCTGGAAGTTTAATTGGCTGTTCATAGTCTTCTTCCCAATATGCATCTATGGCAGCAATACAAGGTTCAACCATTGAAGTTGGAACTGGTGGATAGTGATTAGCAGTTAAGTGCATCTTCAGCGAACTTTCTAAATCTAGAATTTCCGCTAACTCTTGAGCAGTTGTGTATCCCATTATTACTTACCTCCTACATTTCCATTACGATAAAATATCTTAGTGTGCATCTTACCTGACGGCTCAGACAAGTTAATTGTGCGGTATTCGTTAGCATCGCCAAAGTCAATAAACTTATTAAATATATCTACTGCATCTAGGGCGTTATCATAGCGACCAATCCAATCAGGGATAAGTCCATTATCGTTAGTGCAAGTTACTGCGTATAGGTATTCGTTATTCATTAGTTAGCCTCCTGTGTAGTCCAAAGTTTATCTATCTCAGCATAGTCTATTTCTGCGTTATTTGCAAGGTAGCAATTCATACAATATAGGGCGTCCCAAGATACTTTATTCTCATTACAACCAATACAAGTATCAGGTAGTGCGTCCTCTGGCGATAGGCGATTAGGGTTGCAATCGCACCATTCAATATCGAAGTCCTCGCCGTTAGCCCAACCTTCATAGCCAATACCATTACACATTGTGCAATTAGCAATATCAGCAAGCGCATTTTTCATTTTGCTCATTTTATGTCCTTTCTTTATATAAATAATCTTATACTATCGTAGCGACAAACACAAACGACACGCCGTAAATCACAACAACGTAATTCTGTGATCTTAAACACACTTACGTAAAACGGACATTTGGTACAAAACGCCTCGGGCCCCTTTTAGTTGAAAGTTAAACTATTCTTTTTGTTTTCTTGATTTGTATTCAAGTGTGATCCCATAAATAATTGGAGCCCACAACATTAACTGAATTAGTGAAGTGATTAGTCTATTCATTGTCATTATTTACCGCCTCAATAAATTTATCTGTTACGAAACGTGGATTATCTTTTTCAAACATAAACGCAAAGTCATCAACTAAATCTGTAAAATCTTTTTCGTCAATAGTTGTTTTATATTTGTTTAGAATTCTAGCAGTTTCTACATAGTCTTTTCTAGTCATCATTACTTAGCAACTCCTCTCAAAGTGCCTGTAACGCCTAGAGCGTCGCAAGCAATTTTTACAGAGATACCAACAGGCAACTGCTGAGGGTATTGTGAAATAAACTGAGCAACTGCTCCCTTGCTAGGCAAGTTAATTGTTGAAACTGAACCATTAAAGGTTTCGATTTTTACTTTATACATTAAGTTTTCCTTTCTTAGAGATTTTCTGTTTTCACTGCGATAGTGCGATAAGTTGAGCGAATTCCACTATTAGGCATTACCTCAACTAGATAACTTTCGCAACCCTGATACCAAACTGCATGAGGGTGCTTTTCAGCAGAGATAATTTCTCCCTGAAGTGTGCGTGAGTGATAGTTAGTTCCTACAAGTAGGCTTTCGATTGAATATACATTTGCAGACATTAAGTTCTCCTTTCAAGAGACTTTCTAATAATTTAATTATTTCATATTTAATTGTAAAAAGCAAATCCAAAAACGGACATTTAGGACATTTTGAATGTGATAAATATCACAAGGCGCCCTCTTGGAAGAGAGCAATCTCAAAGTCCAAAAGTTCGTCTTTTGTAGCGTTTTCAAGGCTAACCCATTCAACGCCATCATTATCTATTCTAGCAAATTCTATGTATCCCATTATTTGAGACCATCCTTTCAATCTAATTTAATTTTACTCTGCAAGTCTAGCATATAAATCTCAAAAAGTCAAGACGACACGCCGTAACTTAAATGTGTTTTACATCACATGGGGCCCCGAGGATTTTTGAAAAGTTTTTTATTTTATTTTTTCTAAAATCTTTTCTAATTCTTTTAGTTGCTCTAAATTTAAATGATCCAAATTAATTGCATTGCTAAATCCAAAAATATCTTTTTCCATTTTAGTTTTCTCCTTTATATAAAAAGTCCCACGCCTTACGGCAAATTAAAATGCTTTCGCAATTATCGCAACACACGATATCGCTATTTAGTTCTAAATCATACATATCTACGCTAGTAGATGTAGCCCCACATACGGAGGGGATAGTGAAATAAGTACTCATTTACTTACCTTTCTTTCTAGAATTAAACTTAGCATACTTTACGAATAATTTACGATAACCACATGTATCGCAATAACGATTAAAGTAGGGCTGTCTAGTGGAAACACCTTGAACATCTGTCCATGTTTCATGCTTACAATTAGGGTCATTACCCTTTACATTATAGTCACAATAGAAAGTGGCTACATGTGACCATGATGTGTAACCACCAGCAATTTTAGCGTCTAACGCATTTTGGATATCAGTGTAATTCATTATGATAACACCCACTTAGACCAACCACCTAAGCGGTCATCTTCAGCGTCAATATAGAAACTTTCTATATTCTGTTCACATACTTCGCAGAATGTGTAGCATGTATCATTATGGAATGATTTAGCAATTTTATTAGGGGTATGTGTAACACATACTTCGTTAATTATTAGTGTAGACATTTTATCTACCTTTCTTTAAGTGGTTTACTTCTTTTTCAACCTTCTATATATAGAAGTCTAACATAGGGGTACGACATTTTTAGGGGTACAAAACGGACATATGGGATATATGGGATTGTGATGTACATCATGTGGATAACTTAAGCGTAAATACGTAGTGTGATGTACGTCATGTGGATAACCCCCGAGCCAATGTCCGAATTGTCCTATATGTCCTGTGGTCTAAATCACATGCGACACGCCGTGCTAGGACTTGACTTTTTGACATTTCTATGCTAGTATTACTACTATAACAATTAAATAAAGGACAAAAGGGCTAATGAGCCTAAGCAAATAAATGTGACTAGTATCACAGTGAGCCTTAGCAAATAAGTAGCCAAAATGTCAGTCCCCTATGTTAGGATAGTCCTATCAGTTAGAAAAGAAAGGTAGTCAAAATGATTACACTAGATAAAAATACAATTAAGTCCGTTAAGTATGGACATCTCAATTTAGAACAGCGTATTCAACTCGCTGCTGAAAAAGTCGCTAATGGCGAGGTAGTATCCTTTAGAGGTGCTAGTGCAGATACCTACACTAAGGTTATGCAACTTGCTAATCGCATTAAGCAAGATAGAGAATTTCCACAATGTCCTTGTGGAGAGTGCGACTAATGCACATCTATCTATGCGATAACTGCTCAACACTAGCAACCGTTACTATGCAGGGTAACACAATAACAATTAACAAATGTAAGTGCCAATATGAGGAGGCAACTAAATGAAAGTAACAATTACATCTATGCAAGGTAACACTCGCAACATTGAATTAGAATCTAAACAACAGGTGATAGATTTCATCTCATTGTTTCAATCAACACTACACAAGAACCAGCGTGTAAAAATCACTTGCGACCTGATAGGAATTGACGGATACCTACAGGGTATTAGTTAAAGTAAATGGTGTGAGTAGTGGGTGCATAGCGATCTATGTGCTCACTATTTTATTTACATTTTTGTTTTTAAAGTGTGTATCATGCATCTGGTAAAAATATTCAGATTTATGGTAAAATGGTTTTATGAAAATTTTAAATAATTCAGAAAGTGCCTGGGACGAAGAATTTTCTTTTGATCTTCCAAACCTCGCTACAAAAATTTTTTCAGATTTGGTATGTGCAGAATGTGAATCTAAACCTATCCCAGTAACCGATGATATGGGTAGAGAAAAATTTTGGGAAGATCTAGGAAGGCCCTAGGGCAGCATACATTTTTGCACAAAATTCGGGATCACCAAAGAACTTATCCTGATTATTCTCTCTATAAGCCATACTAAAACCATTCTTTCTACAATAGTCCTTATACCATTCTATGACTTCTGGATTAGGGTTTGGACCGCAATTAGTTAATACAATAAATTTTTGACCTCTACGTGTAGGCATGATATGAGATATTTCTGGTTTGAAATGATCTGGAATATCAGTGTTTGTCAACCAATGGCATTTATAAATTTGGCAGGGATGATGAGGTCTATCCTCATATATCGTACAACCTAAACCAATTTCCACAAAATGGCAGGGTACACCATTTCCAAACTTGTGGCCATATACACCACCTGATGTATATCCTTCACAACATTTAGTACAAGAACCACAAGACCTACTTGATATATCCATTGGCATATAGCAAATCAAATAACATGCCATTTACATGTTTGAACTCTGGTGTTGATTTTTCAATAAACTCTTCAACCATCTCTGATGGAGCATTCTGTTGTTTGGCCATATCTCGATTAAACTTAATAATGGCTTCAGTCATTAACTCAATTGCATTATCTCTATCCACTTTATCTCTTTTCTGTTATTGGCAAGGACCGTTTAGCATTGCAGCCTTAGCACGGCTATTCATAAGCAAATCTTGATATTTTTCTGATACATCATTTGAGTGGTCATCTCCATCTAGCCAATGTTCTTCTGGCAATGGATTGTTATCTAGACTACTGTGTGTTTGACATAGGATGATATCGTAGTAATCTCCTTCTTGCCAATCATAGTCTGGTCTCCAGTGAGATTGGTGTGTACCGCTAAACCAAATACCCTTGTTTTTTTCCATAGTAAATTTTTGGTCTTCTACATAGAAATCCCAATCGATATTTGTATCTAATTCAACAGTAAACATTAAAGCAACGTGTGTTTCCGATCTATCTTGGTGTGGCATTAATGTGGGCATCATACCGCTTTCAAGCGTATATCTTGCCCATAGGATGCCTATATGATCTACAGGAGCATTAGCCTCTTTTTCGAATTTCGCTCGAATTTTATCTTCGACTTCTTGAGATAATCCAGGTAGTGGACCCTGGCGACGTTCGGAAAGGAAAACAACGTTAAATCCGTTATTAGTATTTTTCTTAAAGTGTTGCCACTTATCGCCCGAATCTTTAATGCCTAATTCCATCGTGTCGTTAATGGTCTTATAAATGGATGCGTACTCTTCTGGCGTAAAGAAATCCTTTTCTTCACGTGGGGTGGTTGGCTCGATTATCATAATCACTATTATACACTATGCTATACTTTAATAGAGTGATAGGAGAGCCATATGGCGCTAGAAAAAATGAGTTTCGTAGAAACTAACTGGTACCAAACACAAGAAGGTACCGCTCAAGCAAAAGACTTTATCTTTAAGGATTTTTGCGACTATATCATCGTCATCAAGACATTTGCCGATAAAGAAGACTCAAGCAAGTTGATTCGAACAGAAGTTGTACATATCGACTCAAACCACGGTGGCGTAAACCATAAGAAGATTTCAGAACTTGATCCACCTCTACTAGAGGCTTTGGATAAGTCTGGATTCCCAGTAGTTAAGGACTAAAAGAACTTATTTACATAGAAGTCCGCTTTTTCTTGCATCTTTGCTCTATGAGCAGAATCTAGGATAAGCGGATTTTCTGTATCTTCATAAACCTGGCATACGATAATGTCGTAGTAGTCATCTTCGCTAAACTCAATATCTGGTCTCCAATGTATCTGATGGCTTCCAGAAAATAGCGCTGCTTGGTTATATTCCAAACTAAACTTTTCTCCCTCTACATAAAGATCCCACGGCTTAGTGTGTTTTAACTGAATACTAAGGGTAAATGAAGCAGATACCATACCAACATCATAGTGTGGCCTTAGAGCAGGCTTAGAGCCCGATTCAAGGGTATATCTAGGCATATGGTTGCCATCTTCTTTTACGTATATTGGAACACGCTTTGCAATCTCATTTAAAATCTTTCTACGAATAGATTCTTCAAATGGGTATACGCAAGTAATGTACCCACATGAAGGATCTGTAAATACATAATCTGTCCCGTCGCCATTTTTCTTACCTGGCGCAATTTCAAATCTTGTTTTATAGATACTTGCAATTTCTTCTTCAGTAAAAATGTTATCTATAAAAACTGGTTTAAAATTAAAAAATGTATCATGACTGTTTGCTGTCATCCCAGAACCTCCAATATTTATCTCTTTCTATTTTCATTATTTCTTTAAAATTTTCTGGAACTGTATCAGTCTCAGAATCTTCAAAAGTGAAATGCCCTACTATAATATCATAATAGTCATTATCAGCAAACATAATTTTAGATCTCCAGTGAACATGGGTACTTCCAGACATAAGAATAAAATCATTGGTATTAGTATCCAGCAGAGTTTCTTGAACACCTACATCCCATTTTATAGAAGAGTCTACTATGTATGTAAAGGTTAATCCATGAAAAGATCCTGGGTTATAGTTATCTAAATGAGGATGTAATTCTGGATTTTTGTTGTTAACTTTTAAATATCTTCCAAAAAATAGTCCAAGTTCTCTGACTTTTCTGTTAAATTGTTTTTCAATTGCTTTGTTAAAAATACTATAAAGTTCGGGTTCTTGAATGTGGTATTGATGCAAACCACTCTGATGAATTTCAAAATTTTTAAGTGGATTTTGTAAATTTGTGTCATAGACTGGGATGACGTTCTTAATAATAGAAATATCTTGGTTGCTTAAAAATTGATCAATTTTTACTGGAATAAATTCTGAGTTCTTCATCACCATTTACCTACTGGACATTTAGCGTCTTGAAGTGTGCTTTTTAGTTTCATAAAGCATCCACATTTCTTACATTTAATAAGTCTTTTATTAAAGAAATTACATTCATTGCACATTGCCAATCTAGACTCAATTAGTTCTTTATCACTTCTAGGCTTGCTTGGGTCAAAAAGGTCTGTAAATTTAACATCTTGAGTCATACTTTATTTTACCACAAACTTTTTTAAAAATATTTGTTATAATTAGTCATTATGAGCACTCAAGACTGGGCAGGTTTTATTTTAACAATACTCTCAATTGGAACAATTATTTTGGGCGGTATCAGATGGTACATCAAAGTCCAGGTAGACCCAATAAAGGAAGCGGTAGAAGATATCCGCAAAGAAACCAAGACCAATGGTGGATCATCTATGCGTGATGAAATTAAGCAAATTAAAATAGAGCAAGAACACGCTAGAGAAAAAAGAAGATTACAAACTGAAAAAATAGATCACATGTATGATCTGTTTGTTGAATATCTTGCTTCTAATAAAAAATAACTTATTTTTCTAAATAGTTTGTTTCGTAATTTGGTAATTCACTGACATGATAAGATTCAGTTCTATTAAAAAAGTATTGTGTGGAATATCTATGTCCACTTCGTATTTCTAAAATCGTATGATATAGAAAAGATGGAAATACCACAAAGTCTCCAGCGACTGGCTTATAAATAAATGGCTCTTTTAGAATTGAGTCATTCAGTCTTTCATCAACTGACATTGCTCCGAACTTCGTAAGGGTTTCATCTACAAACTGAAGTTCTCCACCCTCGAAGTCGTCGTTCCAATAAAATACACCAGTCATAGTTATGGCAGTAGTACCATTTTCAAGTCCATAGTGTTTTTCATAAGTTCCAGTTGGAATATCTCTATGTATCGGTAATGACATTCCTGGAACTCTTTTATCTACCGTCAAAGATTCTTGACCATTTGCATCTAGATAGTTTGGCTTCATTAGTTTAATGCTATCTTTATCTAATTCAAAATCACTTTCGATCCTAGGAATTATATTTTCATGCATGGTATAAACTGTTTTTGCTACAGATATTGGCAAATAGTCTCTCAATTGGTATACTGGCTCATCAGTACAAACACTTTGTGTAAGAATTGAATTTGGATAATTGTCAAACATTTGTACAGATAGAAGTCTATCTTCTTCTGAAATTAGATTTTTATAAACTCTTATCAAATGTTTCATATTTAGAATTATATCATATATAATATATATAATATATAAGATATTAAATTTTAGAGATAGTTTCTTTTTCTTATATATATTTAAGTATACACCACTCATTTCTTGATGCTCTATAACAAACTATTACAAAACGGACAAAAGGTATTGTAACAATTTGGTAAACTTTTCTACTTCTTGATCTAAATGTCTGATTTGTCCTTTATGATATACTTTACTAGAAGATACTTAGGATAGTCTCTCATACCCACCTATCCTGAGTATCTTTCTAATTTAGTGGTATAATCTAACATTATGAGTATGTGTGAACCAGAGATTTTTGGTGCTGATCCCGTCAGAATTAAGTGGCATGTTGTCCGTGGAGATACAGCAACACTAAAAATTGAATTTTTGGAAAATGATGAAGAGACATATTTTGATATTTCTAATTGGGAATATAAGGCAAGTTCCTACGACCCTAAAGGAGATATCATTGATGAACTTACTGTTATTCCTGGAAATGGATATGTAGAAATTAAGGCTACCCCAGATATTACAGAATATTGGGGTACTGGATATACAACTCAAGTAGCAGAACTTTCATTTGACTTACAGGTAACTATTGAGGATATTATTTGGACGCCTGTGATAGGAACAATATCTGTTATTGGCGATATTTCAGGTGGATTATAATGGCTGTTATTAGAGTTACATCTCCTAGACCAGAGTTGCCACCAGTAATACGAATTAACTCTAAAACATTTGTAGTAAAAAAGGAGAAATAATGACAGTACATAGAATTACAATTTTAAGTAATAGTTCTGGAACCAGGCTTACACCAAATGGAATTCATTCTGGAGTCGACTTTACCATTCAAAATGTAAATGAATCCGCATACGTTTATATAGGAGGAGAAGGAGTTAGCACTTCAGACTATGGTTATAGAATTTCACCAGGTCATGCAATATCTTTCGAACTTCCTGGAAAAGATGCAATGTATGCAATATCAAACATCGATGAGGCAGAAGTTGCTATTATTGAGGTGGGTCTGGAGTCTGGATCCTAATGGCTAGATTTAGTCAAGACTCAGATCTGCTTATTTCTTATTTGGGGACTAAGCAAACATATAGTCCAGGTGGAGGCACAGATGGAACACAGCCCACATTTTCTGGATCTCCAAGATTTTATGGAATATATACACAAATAGGAGATATCACTTCATTCTCAATTAATGTTGATTTTGCAAATATAACAAGTTTTGGAACAGGCCAATATTATATGACGTTACCATTTGATGTGGATCAGGACTTATATTTTAGAGAGGGCCACTTACACGATGCTAGTAGCGATAAGGGGTATGGTATATCTGGTCATGTAGAAGCAGGCTCCAATATTATAAAATTATTCTATACTGCAAGCAATGGCCAAGATCATGAATTTACAAGCACTAGCCCAATAACTTTGACAAATCAGGATAATTTTCATATTCAGGGAACATATATAGATTCTCCAATCTCTTAATTTTTTTAATATTATGAGATAATACAGTTATGGCTATTTCTAAATCTATGGATTTTCCTAATTCCCAAAAGATAAGTTATGCAGAACAAGTACAGCAAAATCAAAACAATAACTCTGTAGAAAATACATTGTCCTTTTTACCAGTTCCTGGTCCACAAGGACCTGCTGGTCCACAGGGCGTAAAGGGAGACACTGGTCCACAAGGACCTGCTGGAAAAGATGGCAAAGATGGTAGAGACGGTGCAAAAGGCCCGATGGGGCCTGCGGGTAAGTCTTATAGCCCACCTTATGACCAAGAGGTTGGATGGGTTTCGTATGGTAATCAAAAAGATAGGAATTTTTTTCTAGGTGCTGATAAAGGAGATGATGGATGGGTTCAGGTATTTATTGATGGTCTTGGACCAAAAACAAATAAACTTTATTTACCAAAAGATTCTGTAGAACTGTATAACGCTGAGTTAAGAAAGATTAACTTGAGGCAATTGGCACTTGGTGCACAGGTAGATATTACCTATAATTTCTCTCTTACAACATTTTCAAATAATACAGAGGTTTGGGCACGATCTTTTTGTGTGAGCCCAGATCTTTCGCCTACATCTTTTGTAGCATCTCTAAAATATCAATATGAATATGATTTGTCTACAACCCACAGGGTATTCATCCAGAATGAGCAACAAAGAAATAATGGAATTATCCCTCAAATCAGAACTGACCTAGATTCCATGGTAAATATGAAATCTATAGTGATTTCAGTATTCTAACGTGGTATAATTAAATCATGGCATATCCAGCAACCTATAATATTAATTACTACAGAGGAGATACTCTGGAGTTTAGAGTCTTCCCAAAAACTGCTGACGGACAAACTTGGAGTTTGTTATCTGAACTAAAGTCAGCATATTATCAAGACGAAGAAACAACAGAATTAAATTCTGGATCAAATTATTATTTTGAAAATGCTGGATTTTGGGTTTCAACATCAAGAGGAACTAGCGGTCTATCTAATCGACATCAATGCTACGCTCAAGTTTCAGATGATGGAACATATATTCAATGTGCTATTAGACCTGGAGATGCAGTCTTTTTTGAACCAGGAACTACATATGTATATGACGTAGAAGTCAGAAACTCTTCAGCCCCATATGACAAAGTTTATACTCTTCTTACAGGCACAATCACTGTGACCGATCAGGTTACTGGAGCATTCTAATGGTTGATGCAGTAGTTTCTAGTGAAGACATAGCAGTTTTTGCTGGACCTGATACAGTTAATGTCCAAGTTGATTTTGGTTCTGATGGTCCACGTGGAAGTCAGATTTTTGTCAACTCTGGACAACCTGGAGCACATCCTTCTTCCTTGGCTCCAAATTCTAAGGTAATGGATTTATATATTAATAATCTTTCTACAGATGATGAATATCAATATGTCTATCAGTTACAGAATGTTTTAGGCACCTTGACTTGGGTAAGGCTATTTAAGTTAGTTTCAAACAATTATAGTAGAGTCGAGACCGCTACTTTTGCAGATGGAAAATGGAGTAAGAATATTCCAGTGGCAGATATCATTCCATCAGATTTTGTTGGTAGTGTAACCGCTTCCAATTTTAACATTCAGTATAGTATTTTGAACCAAAACCTAAACCCTATAGCATCTTCCATGATGATTGGGGAAATTGCTCCAGAAAATAACATACTGGTACTTCCAGTCACCATCAGTGCAATTGAACTTGTAGATGGTACCTACTGGTCAGATATTGATGATCCAAAAACCATTCATATGCTAATTACTGTGGTATAATTTTATTTATGGCTGCAGAAGATATTGGTACTATATACCCCACAAAAATTCCAGGATTGGAAGATCCAGCAGATATTCAGGCTGCTTTAAAACTTTATCATTATGGAACAAGTTCTACCGTAACTACGGAATCAGAGATTGTTCCAAACTCTGTTGTTGGACACATCAAAGCACTAGATACAAGAATTGATGAAATTGAAGCATCAGGAATTGGATCAGTTGCAACAGGAACAATGCCTACTACACCAGATGATGGATATATATGGGTTGATACATCAACAAATCCATCTTCTGCACCAAGTTATGCATCTGCATCATACACAACATCAGAACCACTAAGTCCAAGTGTAGGAACTTTGTGGGTAGACTCAGATTCATCTCCATTGAAAATTTATGTTTATAGTGGAACTGAATGGAGGGCAATAGGTTCATGACAACAGAGGATACTATTACAAATCAAGAATTACGTGAAAGAGCAATTGCAAAGTTAGTTGCACTTGGTCTGACGGAAGCAGAATTGAGAGCATTGGGGTTGACATCAGATGGCGACAATTAATTCACAGGCAAAGGTTGCTTATATTTACGATGCAGATAGCGATAGTTGGCATGCAATTGGAGGTGCTGTAAATACTGCAGCATCATATACATGGACCGCATCACAATCATTTGAATCACTAGTTAACTTTGACACAGTGTTAAATGCAAAGGGGGGAGTTAATAATTTTCAAGATGCGTCTGCAAGAGATTCTGTTATTACCTCTCCATCAAATGGAATTGTTGCCTTTATCAGACAAGACACTGATGGAACTGTAATTAATCAACTACAGTATTATTATAATGGAGAATGGCGTTACATCCATGATTCAATGTATTTTGTTACAAAAACAGCAAATCATACAATTATTAAGAAAGATGCTGGCAAGACACTTCTTGTTGATTCTTCTAGTGATGTAACTATTACAATTCCAACAAACAGCACAACCGCATTTGTTGTTGGTCAAAAAATTGAAGTAGTTAGAAGCGGAACAGGAAATGTTATATTTGCAGGAGATGTTGGAGTAACTCTTAACAGCAAGAATTCAAATAAGAAGATTGCTGCAAGATACTCTGGAGCAGTTCTTACAAAAACTGATACAAATACCTGGTTGCTTATTGGCGATCTGACTGCGTAGGACTTAAGATGAGTCTATTTCCATGGGCAGGCGCAGTAGGCATGGTAGCGGTTCCAAACTTATCTGGACAAAGTTATACTACCGCAATTACTACTTTGCAAAATGCTGGACTTAATTACACAAATAGTGGATCTACAGACACATCTAATTCAAATTTAAATACTCTTATTGCAACACAGTCTATTGCAGCAGGAACACTTGTTGATTACGGCACTAATGTTAGTTTTACATATTATAACTATGTTTCTGGTGGCGGTGGAGGTGGATGTACTGCAGGATATCTAGGTGATTGGACTTATACAGATCCAGCATCTTGGAGCACTTGTTCTGGAGGAAGCCAAAGTGGAACTTCAACATCTAGAACTGGAACATATCGAAATTCGGATTGCAGTACACAGTCAGTCACCCAATCAGGAACTTGGACTATAACACGTTCGTGTACTTCTCCAACATGTACTGCTGGTGCGTTAGGAGACTGGACCTATCAAGCACCTTCATCGTGGGGCACATGTACTAATGGAGAACAAAGCGGAACATCAACCTCAAGAACTGGATCATATAGAAATACCGATTGCTCCATTACTACTGTTACAGAAACTGGTAGTTGGACAGTTACACAAACATGTGTAAGTAATGCTGCAAACTGGGTTGCAAGTTATAGTGAGTACAGAGCATCTTGTTGTGGAGTTGTTACCATTTATGTTGACACAAACCCATTATCTTCAACATATAATCAAGAAAAATGGAATCCTTGTTCAAATGGTTGGACATATGGAACTGCGTGTCCACAGGCATTTACTGTATTTGGATTTTCACCTTTTGGATTCTCACCATTCTCAGTATTTGGTTTCTCACCATTTGCCGTATTTGGATTCTCTCCATTCTCTCCATATTCTTTTTCAACAACCACATATGGTGTAAAGTGTATTTCTGGAAATACCTTCATACGAATTTCTACTGGAAGTGGTACATCTCACACAGATCCTGAAACAGGAAAAATTACTTTGCAAGATTCAGACGGCAATATTGTTGCAAAACAAGCAAAAGATATTCAAATCGGTGATGAGGTTTTGTCTGTTTCTTATTCTGAGATTGATCCATCACAACCAGACTACGAAGTTTTTTCCTGGAATTCTGACACATTAACATTTGTAGAAAATACAAGAACAACTATTGTCGATATTGAAGAAAGTTCAAAGATTCAAACTATTTGTTTTAACAATGATACCTCTGCACAGTTTACATTGGAACATCCTATTCTAGTTAAGAAAACAGTAGATGGCCAGAATCAGTGGAAATTTGCAATGGTAGCAGAATTAGAACTTGGTGATACTATTATTAGGTTTAACAATAATACTGGAGAATACGATAATATTGTTATTTCCACTATCGATATTCTTACTAATGAAAATCCTGTATACACCTTCAGTGCAGAGCCTTACGATATTATTGTTGCAGGCGATGTTGTCACGCACAATAAGTAAATGCTATAATGAAGTATGACTAAAAAAAATAAACCAGTAAGGCCATGGGATTTATTAAATCCAAGTAAAGAGCAGGCTTCCGACGAGGTTGCTTGGTCCAGATATAATATTTGTGATTGGTGTCCAGAGTTTATTTCTTTAACAAAGCAGTGTAAAAAGTGTGGCTGCTTCATGAATTTAAAGGTAAAACTGCAGGATGCCACTTGTCCATTAGGGAAATGGTAATGATTAAAAGACTAATTTTTAAATATAAAGAGTATAAGAAGTATCGCAAAATAAAAAAGAGTAAATGGATTTATTAATGCTTTTTAATATTTTTAAACCAGGCGCTGTTCCGCATTACGGTCATTGGTGTACTGATTTTTCTAAATCAGATTTTTCTGCAATTTCAAGTGAGGTTATGACACATGCAGAAATTCCAAGATCAGAGTATAACTATGTTTGGAATTCAGATGGACTTAGATCGATTGAGTTTTCAACCAAACCACGTGTGATAGCCCTAGGATGTTCAATTACTCTTGGACAAGGCCTTCCAGTTGAATTTAGATGGAGTGATCTACTTTCTGAAAAAATACAAGAGCCTATCGGAAATATATCTTATAGTGGTGGATCAATAAGTCAAATTGTCTCTAGTTTTATTGGTATGACTAAAAAATATAATTATGTACCAGAATATGTTATTGCAAATTTTGCCCCCTTTGAAAGGTTTTATTTTATTTCTGGGGATGGGTCAAGGATGAAAGACTATGCTCTTGGAAATAAGCCAAGAAAGACAAAAGATTCTGCTCCTTGGGATTATGGTGCAACAATGCCATACGAATGGGTATATTACAATAATCTAAATTTTTTACAAATTTTAGAATCTTTTTGTCAGGCAAGTGGGATTAAACTTATTTGGTCAACATGGACTAACTCTTTGGCAGAGTCTCAGGAAAGATTTCTTATGGATAACTTCTCATGCTATGTTCGGGATCCAATTCGAAAAGAGTTTCCACCCCACTTCGAATTTCACATTGACCCCAAAGAGGTAGATGGATTGCTGCCCTTTTATAAAATGAAAAATTGGGATTCAATAAGATGTCACGAGGAATGCTCTATTGAGCACCCTGATATTTTTGACTATGCCTATGACTATCATAAAATAGGAGAAGCCCCAGATAGGAAGATAACCCGCACTCCCCATCCAGGACTTCATCGCCAATTACATTATGCTGAATTTTATTATAATAAAATGTTAGAAAATGGATTTACTTTGGAAACTTGCTCATCCACATCTTAGTCTTTGGTGTAAGGCCATGCCAAGAAGACCAGTCGCTCCCACCATCTGACATATGAAATGCAATTTGAGCATTAATAACTGGATTTAGCAAATCAGAGTTTGTAACAAGTTCAAATTTATCACGACGATCTGGACCAAGCATTCCAATCATATTAATTTGAAATAGGCCCCAAGAGTTATCTCCAGTTTTTGCATTTGGATTCAATTTAACTGGCTGGCCATTAGTTTCTTTCTTTGCAACTGCCCAAGCCTCTACTAGATTCGATCCTCTAAATCCAACCAGGTAGAGAAGTTCTTTTAGTTCTAAATCAGTAAGAGTTCCCTTATTCTCAAAACTCTTTAATTTTTCTTCCTTAGAAACCAAAAAAACCTCTTTCGAGGTAGAAGTAACGGACTGAGCCTGTTCGGGCTTGTTCGTCGCAGCATTAGCATTATTTGAAAAAACGGCAAAAATGCCAGTAGCCGTAAGTATTCCGATGATTACTTGTTCCTTAAATTTCTCGTTCATCATAGTTTCCTCCTTAGAAAACAATAACACCTTGGTAGGTGTCTACTAACTAGTATAACATAATTTTACCCAGTTTGGCCTCAAAAGTCAAATTTAAGCGTGGTATAATTAATTATTATGGCAACAGGAAATACAGACGACGGCAAATTAGATTTACCATATCCACTTGCTGCAGATCCAGTAAATGTACACGGAGATATAAAATCTCTTGTGGATAGACTTAAAATTGTTTTGCCACCACTAGGATTATCAGCATTTCAATTAACAGTTATTAATAAAAGTGGGCAAACTCTTTCTGCAGGATATCCTGTTTATGTTACTGGTTATTCTACTAAGCCAGAGATTTCTTATGCAACTCAAGAAACAACAGAGCCTATTCTTGGCTTGTTAAAACAATCACTTGCAAATAATGCGGAAGGTATCGTGGTTGTTGGTGGAGTCATGGAAGGTATCAATCTAAGTTCTCAAGAGTTTACTAATGGAAGTCCAGTATATGTTGCAGCACAGGGTGGTTTAAGTGGAACTAGGCCATCTACTGGAAATGCCACAGCAGTTGGCGTTGTTGCTGGAACTGGTACCAACGGAATTTTAATTGTTCAAGCAAAAGGTAATGGAACATGGGGGGCACTCAAAGACGGATTGTCTTAATGAGTGATATAATTTAAAGATGGCCACAACAAGACGATCAGCACAAACCTATGATGTAGGTGGACAGCCTCCAACTGTTATTTGGACAGTTGTTAGAGGAGACACTTCTGGCTTTAAAGTCTATGTTGTTGACGATGCCAAAAATCCACTTAATATTCCAGATTGGACAATCAATATGAAGGTTAAGCGTCCAAACAATTCATCTGACCTAGGTATAATAACTGATAATGCAACTTTGATTTTGGAACTAAATCCTGCAGCAGACGCAGATGACCTGATTGGTGAATTTACAGTATGGCTTACAGCCGAAGAATCTAATGTCTTAGAAACAGGAGACATCTTTGATATTCAATTATCTGATCCTACAAGAGTTTGGACAGTATGCCAGGGTAGCATGAAGATTCTTGAAGATGTAACAGACTAATGGCAACAGCAACAATAGTTGACTTAGATAATAAAATAGCAAAAATAAAACCAATTGATTTTCCACCTGCAAAAATTAAAGATGTTAATCTTCAAAAGGTTGAGATTAAAAGTGCAGTACCCTTTAAGGTTAGATTTACTAGTATTCAAATTGAAGGCTATACAAGCACAAATGTTCCACCAATCCCACTTCAAGTAATTGGATATAGCAACTACATTTTGTAGTAAAAATGTATGTTATAATAACGACATGGCTAAAATTACACTCTCAGCAGTTAAGTCAAAATTTGAAACAGGTGATCGCCCAACACAGGCGGACTACAATGATCTAATTGACACAGTATCTGCTCAAGCAACAGATCTAGGTTCATACGGTAATAATGAAAACACAATTACTGGTATTGAAAATCCAACTGTCATTGACAATTTTGATGCAACAGTTTGGAGAATGGTAAAGTATCTTGTTTCAATTGCTAAGACAACTGCAGGAGATAACAAGTTCTATGCAACAGAATTGACCATATTGGTGGACGGTTCAAATGTCAACGTTTCAGAATATGGCACAATAGACAACGATGGGAATATTGGCACCATTAGCGTCTCACGGACTGGAAATACCGTGGCTCTTACAGTCACTCCAGATCCTGCAATTAAGCCAGTCACAGTACGTTTTGCACGTATTGGACTTAAGGCATAAAAAAGGAGATATAAAAAATGGCAACAGTAACAAAAGACTTTAAAGTCAAAAATGGTCTCATCGTAGAAGGTTCAACAGCAACAGTTAACAATTACGATGTATTGACCAAAAAGGAAGATGACCAGGACTACATTGTTGGTCTTATTGGTGGAACATCTACATCACAAAATACACCTAACACAGTTGTAAAGCGTGATGAAAATGGTGATTTTGCTGCAGGAGAAATTACAGCAGACATCGTTGGTGATGTAACTGGTCAAGTATCAGATATTTCAAATCACTCAACATCAAACCTTTCAGAAGGTTCAAATCTTTATTTTACAAATCAAAGAGCACTTGATGCAACATCTGCAGCATACGATGCAGCAGGTTCTGCAGCCGATGCACTTGATGATGCTAACTCATATACAAATAGTGCATTAGAGTCATATACACCAACAGCACAACTTGATGATGCAGTTGATGGTTATGGTTACCTTAAGTCAGCAGATCTTTCAGGATATGCAACAGAAACTTATGCAGACAATGCAGCAGGTGCAGCAGAAGATAATGCTAATACATATACAGATAACAAGATTGACGATGCTTCAAATGCTACAGACAAGGTTTGGTCAGCATATAAGACAAGCACAGAAATTGGTCTTGCACAAGCAGCAGCAGAAACACATGCAGATGAAGCAGTGGCAGCACTTGTTGATTCAGCACCAGCAATGCTTGATACTCTTAATGAGTTGGCAGCAGCACTTCAGGACAACCCAGATGTAATTACTGATTTGCAAAATGTTGCAGCAGGCAAGCAAGATACTCTTACAACAGGGAATGGTATTGTAATAGATGATAATCTAATTTACATCCCAACCTCTATTGGTAGTGGTGTTTCTATAACTCCAAGCACTGTTGAAATTGATCGTGCAGTAGTAGATACCTGGTACGATGAATCAGGAGCAGCATCAGACGCACAATCAGCAGCAGAAACATTTGCAACTAACGCAATCAATGCTCTCGATACTGATGATATTGAAGAGGGTACTTCAAATCTATACTTCACAAATCAGAGAGCGATTGATGCTGTAGGTGAAACAATTGGAGATGCGATTGATGCACTTGATACAGATGCTATTGAAGAAGGCGCAAATAATCTATACTTCACAGATAACCGTGCATCAAATGCAGCAGCAACACTTTTAACAAATGCATCAACAACAAATATCACTATCACAGGCGATTCAGTTAACGGTCTTGTTATTACCGCAGAAAATGGTGTAGCAGATTCTACAACTGATGATCTAGAAGAAGGAGAAACAAACCTTTACTTCTTAGATTCTCGTGCAATTAATGCTATCCAACTAACAACACCAAACTTTGTTACAGTTGAGTTAGACTCAGTTGCAAAGCAAATTGCAGCAACAACAGAGGTTGCAGTTGCTTCAGAAATTACAGCATATTCATGGGCAAAGTCTGGCTATAGAACTGCAAAGTTCCTAGTTAAGACTGCTTATGGAACACATACAGATGTAGCAGAAGTTCTACTAACTCTTGATACATCAGATAATATTGCTATCACAGAATACGCTATGGTTGGAACTAATGGCTCTGCAATGACAATTTCTGCAGATGTCAGCGGTAACGATGTAAGACTTCGTGTAACAACCGTCAACAATAACTCAGAAGTTAGTGTTGTAGGAACACTGTTAGCATAATGCTTTAAGGTTAGGGGGATCCTTTTAAAATCCCCCACATAAAACTTGGAGGTAGTAAATGGCAACAGTAGACAAGGACTTTAAGGTCAAGAATGGACTCGTAGTTAATCTAGGAGGTTCATTTGGTGGCACTGTAACAGTTGCTACCCCTACAAGTGGAGACCATGCAGCAACAAAAGATTATGTAGATTCTGTTGTTTCAAGTTCAACAATGACGGTTGGAAATACTGCTCCATCTTCACCAACAAACGGTCAGCAATGGCTAGATACATTAACAGAAAGAGTTTATGTATATTATAATTCAGTTTGGGTTCCGCAAGCAAACCTTGCTGATGCGGAAACCCTACAGGACCACATTCACGACACATCAATTGATGGTAATGGATTAATTGTCAGTGTTATTGTTGAAGGTGGATTCTATAATTCTGCTGGCGTTCTAACAGATGCTGGCACATACGACCTGACATCCTGGAATGCAGTCTGGGATGGCGGTATAGCAGTAGATAACTTCAATTAATTTATTAAAATTGATGTTATAATATGAAAAGTAAAGTGGTAGAACCACTAAGGGGGAAATAAATGGCAACAAGAATGCAACAGCGCAGAGGAACTGCAGCACAATGGACAGATGCAGACCCAATTCTAGCATCAGGTGAAATTGGATTTGAATCAGACACAAATCAATTTAAGATTGGTGATGGTGTTAACCACTGGTCAGACCTATCATATTTTAAGAATTTACAGGATCTTGGTGGTTCTTTGGATGACTACATCCTTTTGACCGAAAAGGGTCAACCAGACGGCGTTGCTCAACTTGACGAAAATGGAAAGATTCCCTCTTCTCAAATTCCAGATCTCGTTGGTTTAGACAGTGAAATTGCTTCATCTGTATCAAACGCTATCTCTACAGAGGTTTCAAATAGAAATGAAGCAATTGCAGATGCGATTGAAACTGAAGTTTCAGATAGAAACTCAGCAATTTCAAGTGCTATCGCTACAGAAGTAACAAATAGAAATTCAGCAATTGAAACCGCTGTTACTAATCTAGAAGGTGAAATTTCTACATCTGTTGCAGATGCTGTTGATAACCTTGTTAATGGTGCTCCAGCAGCCCTAGATACTCTTAATGAGATTGCAACAGTAATTGGAGATTCTGGCAATATTGTTGGATCACTTATTACTAATATTGGCGGACTAAATACATCTCTTGCAAATCACGGAGATGCTACAGAAAATGTTCACGGTATTACAGATACAGCAGAATTAGCAACTAATACATCTGTTACAGCAGCAATCAATGATGCAGTAACAACTCTAAATGCTACAATTGATGGCAACTATACAGAACTAGAAGGAATAACCAATTCTGCTATTTCTGATCACAACTCAACAACAACCAATGTTCATGGTATTGATAATACAGCATTACTTGCAACAAAAGATTATGCAGATGATGCTGTTTTAACACATGCAAATACAACTGAAAATGTTCATGGCATTGCTAATTTTGCAGACTTGGCATCACAGTCATATGCAGATGATAAGGCATCAGATGCCCAATCTGCTGCAGAAACCAATGCTGCTGCAACTGCAGACTCAAAAATTACAACACACAACAATGATACAACAGGAGTTCATGGAATTGCAAATACAGCAGACCTAGCACTATTGTCAGATGTTTCAACAGCAGTATCTGATCATAACCTAGAGACAACATCTGTTCACGGAATTGCAGATACAGCGCTACTTGCAACAAAAGCATATGCTGATCAAGCAGAATCTGATGCGATAGATGCAGCAGCCGTAGCATCTGAAAACTATACAGATGCAGCAATTCAAGCACTTACAAAGTCTTCAGTAGGCCTTGGAAACGTTGATAATACATCTGATGCAAATAAGCCAGTATCAACTGCTACACAGACAGCACTTGACGCTAAGGCTTCACTTTCAGGAGCAACATTTACAGGAGCAGTTAGCGGAACTAGCCTAACACTTTCAGGCAACCTTACTGTTAATGGCACAACAACAACAGTTAATACTACAAACTTTACAACTTCTGACCCAGTTATTTACTTGGGAGAAGGCAATAATGCAAACTCAGTTGACCTTGGATTTGTTGCATCTTACAATGATGGAACATATGCACACCAAGGACTTGTAAAGGATTCATCAGACTCTAAGTGGAAACTCTTTAAGGGCGTAACAGATGAACCAACAACAACTGTTAACTTTGGACAGGGATCACTAGATACTCTTGCAGTCGGAGCACTTGAGGCAACAACTGTAACTCCATCATCTGGAATCGTCTTCTCTGACGGTACACAAACAAAGGCTGGAGTACCTTCTATCACAACAATTGCAACAGCAATCTCATCTTCTGCAACACTAGCAGCAGGTGAGCAAGATAAGTTTGTACCTCTAACAGGAGCAGTAACAATTACTCTTCCTGCAACAGGATACTCAACTGGACAGTCAATTGACTTCTACCAGGCTTCTGGTACAGGAGCAGCATTTGCTAGTACAAATGGAGTGGTTGGTACACCTGGACTTAAGTTCAGAACAACTTACTCAGTTGTAACAGCAATGAAGATTTCAGGTGGATGGTTGGTCTTCGGAGACCTATCAGCATAATTTAAAAAACAAAGGGGAATAATATGTCAAAGCAAGCAGGTAGAATGAGTCAAGGAGCAAATGACTTCTTGGCACCATATGCTCCAACAATCGGAACAGCAACAAATGTTCCATCAGGAAGAGCATATAATAATGGACGAGCAGATGTAACATTTACTGCTGATCCAATTAATGCAGCAACATCGTTTACTGTGACATCTTCTCCTGGAGGTTATACTGCTACTGGTGCCTCTTCACCAATTTCAGTTACAGGTTTGCAGTCAAACACAGAGTATACATTTACTGTAACTGCTACAAATGGTTATGGAACTTCTCCAGCATCTTCTGCTTCTAATAGCATTACTGCTACGACAGTTCCTGCAGCACCAGGCACACCAAGTGCATCTTCGCCATCAGCGGGTATTGATACATTCTCATTCAGTGCCCCTGCAAATGGTGGAAGTGCAATTACAAATTATCACTGGGAGTCTAATGACTCAAAGTCTGGAGATCTAGGAACATCTACATCTTCTGGAAATATTGCACAAGAACAAGGAACAGCGCAAGCCTATCGTGTTTATGCTACAAATGCTAATGGAAATTCAGATTGGTCTGCATATTCAAATACAGTCACAACAACATTTTCATTCGTACCATTTAGCGTATTCGGATTCTCTCCGTTTGCTGTGTTTGGTTTCTCACCATTCTCTGTCTTCGGATTCTCTCCGTTTGGATTCTCTCCGTTCTCAGTATTTGGATTTTCCCCATTCGGTTTCTCACCATTTGGTTTCTCACCATTCGGCTTCTCACCATTTGGCTTCTCACCATTCTCGCCATATGGATTTGCTACAACATCATACGGTGTAAAGTGTATTGATGGAGAGACATATATTCGCCTAAAGCCAGGAGCAGGAACAGAAGTTACTGATGCAGAAACAGGAAAGAAAACTCTTGTTAGTGCTGATGGAATTGTAGTTGCTAAGCAGGCTAAAGATATTCAAGTTGGAGATACAGTTGCATCTGTCGATTATTCTGAAATTGATCCTTCTGCACCAGACTATGAGGTGTTTAACTGGTCATCTAGTTCTCTAACATTTGTTCAAAATTCAGAGACAACTATTACCGATATTGAAGAGTCTGCAAAAATTCAGACCATCTATTTTAATGGTGACGACTCAGCACAGTTTACTCTAGAACATCCAATTCTAGTAAAAAGAACTGTAGATGGAGTAGACACTTACGGTTTTGCAATGGTTGCAGAAATTACTATCGGAGATAAGATATTCAAGTATAACCCTGTTAATTCATCATATGATGAAACTACAGTAACAGCAATTGATATCTCTGCTGGTGAAAAGACCACCTACACATTTAGTGCAGAGCCTGTAGACCTTATCATCGCTGGCGACATCGTTACTCACAATAAGTAGTAATTATGCGTGGGGATAGACATCCTAATCCGTCGCAGTTTTGGTTGAGCAGTTACAACATGTCCTTTCGGGATATTGTTGATAAATCAAACTGTAGTAGAAAGCATGTTGAGTATCAATATGTTTTGTCTAATGATACAATAAAAAACTCTGTTTTAAAACCAGTCAATGATTATGTGTATAACCTATATCCAGCACCTGAATTTTTAAAATATGAAGATGGGTATATATATCTAAGGCAGAAAACACATGCAGAAATCTGGGTTAAACGAGACTATAAGTTGGGTTTTTATTTTTTAGATAGACCACATATTAGGCAGTTTTATACTTCAGATAAGATGTTTAAGGCAGAAAACACTTTTATGGTTCCATATAGGTTTTATATGCCATGGTTTATTGATCTAGAAGGAGATTTTGAGATATTGCAGGTTAGTGACGAATACTCCCCTTTTGTAATAGAGGAGTCTACTTTTAGCAAAATCGATACAAATCTTAATATTTTAGAGCCAACCTTTATTAATTTTCTTTTTAAGAAAACTGGGGAGCATATGCTAAATCCAACTCATGGTAAAATTAGTATAGGTACTCCAATGTATGATATCAAAAAGAAGGTAGATCATAGAGAATATCAACTTTTTGAAAAGTTTTACAAGGAATATAAGTACACTAGATTTTAGGAGATAGAAATGCCAATTATTGAGTTCCATCCTTGGAGTGAAGATGCAGAGGGACTAATAGATAAGCCAACACCAACACATAGAAATGTTCCAGAGTGGTACAGACAACAACCAGCATATGTAAATAAGGATGATTTTTTAAAGAGAGGCGTTTCAGGTTCTACAGTAAAGAAATGTATGCCTGTATTTGATGCCATGACTGCAGGATATACCTTGTACTGCCCAGTTGATATTTATGTTGATGCAAGTGATCCTAATAAATTAGAGTATACAATTCCAGTAGCAGTTGCTGGATTAAAGAAAGAACTATTTACAACACATTCACCAGAACAACTAACGCACTATCCAATGCCAACACATATGCATAAGGATGTTTTGCGAATTAATCCAATGTGGTCCATCAAAACATCTCCAGGATATAGTGCATTATTTACAAAACCAATGCATCAATACCACACACCGTTTGAAATTGTGCCTGGAATTATTGATACAGATACATATATGAGTGAAGGATTTTTATCATTTAAAATTGAAAATACCTTTAAAGGTATTATTGAAAAAGGCACTCCTATTGCACAAGTAATTCCATTTAAGCGTGAGACATGGGAAAGCAAGCATGTAGATTATGCAGATTCAAAGGATTATCAAAAAAAGCAAAGAATGCTAATTAGAAGTAAGTTCTTTAATTATTATAAGAAAAACTTTTGGCATAAAAAGGAATGGCATTGACCAATATAATTAAGTTTTATCCATCCTCTTTAGAGGCACACGAAAATTTTGCTATTCTAGAGCCAGAGCCTGCAATTAAGCATATTCCAGAATGGTATAAAGATTTGGCACAACACTATGATACCAATAGTGTTGAGTTTTTAAATCCTATTAATGATCGTGGTACAGATGGTGCCAATGTGTCAACAAAGATGTGTTATCCATTTAGAGATGCCATGACTGCGGGATATGTTTATCGTTTAGCACAAGACTTAGAGGTTACACTAGATCCAGATGGAAAACCAAATATTTCATGGGAAATTGATAATTTAATGATGATGGATAAAAGGTATATTTTAGATATGGTTCCTCCTGCAGGATGTCATCCTGTTCATTTTGGCTTAAGAATGCACTTTTACTATGAGACTCCTCCAGGATATTCTGTATTGCTTACCCATCCAATGAACAGATACGACCTTCCATTCGTTATTCCATCTGGAATTATTGAGTCGGATCTAATGGGTATTCCAGTATTTTTGTCTATCTTTTTTAAAAAAGATTTTATTGGGGTTATTCCAAAGGGCACACCTCTATTCCAGTTAATGCCTTTTAAAAGAGAAGACTGGAAAATGGAAATGTCTTATGATGAGAAAGAAATATTAAAAAAGGAATATGATCTTGAAAATAGACGTACCAGGCTTTACGCATACTATAAAAAGTTTGCTTGGCGTAAGAAAAATTACCAGTAGTGTATAATAGTTATATAAGTCAAAGGGAGAAAAAAATGAAAGACCATAAGTTCTTTGAACGATTTTTAAATGCAGACACAGATCGTCTTGCTTTATATCTAGCAGAACAATATAGAAAAATTGAAAATCAAACCTTGCCTGGAATTAGGCCATTGGGTCAGGGCGAGGCTTGGACTGAATCTGGAAGTTTATCTACAGTAAAGTGGAGAGAGTATAATGTTTTTCAGTTTCTAAATCCAGATATCTATAATTTGTATAAGACAATTGGCGAAGTGATGAGAGAGGCCTGCGATTACTACGAGATTAATTTTGAAGAGCAGGAGTACATGGTTCAGGGTTGGTTTAACATTAATCATAAGAAGACTGGAAAGTTGGACTGGCACGATCATGGTGGACCATATGCTCCACATTTCCACGGATACTATTCAGTTAAGGCAGAACCTTCTGTAACATATTACAGAATATTTAATGATCCAGAAAGAGAAATTGCAAATCACAACATTGATAATCGTATGATAATTTCAGAAATGGGTCATCCTCATGCACAGGCTGACTGGGATTGGGAAGGTCCAAGAATTACTGTTGCATATGACATTGTTCCACTAAAGTCTCTTGCAATGGCCAAGCAATCTGAGCAGCATTGGATTCCTCTCATATGACATCATCAAGACAGCCACATAGATTCTTTGAGCGATTTATAAATAATGATCTAGAAGATCTTCAGTTATATTTAGCAGAAAAACAAAAAGAAATTCTTGCTGGAAAAATTGAAAGCATTCCAGCAGAAAAACTGGCAAACTTTACAGATGAGAATGGTCCAGCAACACAGTTGGGCTCATATTACAATATCTTTAATTTTGACCATAGAGCAATTAAGGCATTAAAAACAGCACTTAAGGACTGCATGGTTAATGATGTAAGTGAGTATTACGGAATAGACTACGATGCACAGGATTATATGATTCATGGCTGGTTTAATCTTGATTATAAGACTCAAGGTGGTGGAGTTTCTCCACTAGAGCATCCAGAGCATTTTCATGACCACATGGGTGGAGAGGGTTCTCCTATCTTTCACGGGTATTACTGTGTAAATGCAGAACCATCTTCAACTTGGTATAAGATTAATGGGCAAACATTATTTGAGAACATTAATAAGAATAATAGAGCAATAATTTCTGAAACTGGTCACCCACATGGAAGAGATGATTGGTATAAGTCTAGACCACGAATTACAATTGCTTATGACATTGCTCCAGCAAGTAGCGGAGTTAATAATCAGTGGATTAAACTGTAATGAGTAAGATTTTAGTACATTTATATTCTTATAAGGAGAGAAACCTTATTGAGTTTTTGGATGTACTAAAATCTAAAGCATCTGGAACTAATGAAATAAAGTTCTATGTAACTGATCAAAACAATCTTACTAGATTAAAATATTTTACAGATAAGGATATTTTATATAATGTTGTTTGGTGGGACGAACTTGTTAGTCCAGTATTCCATACAGGTAAATGTATTGTGGAGAATGCAGATAAGGGATATGATTACGCCTTATTGCTACAAAGAGAATTAGAGATACCAGAAAACTGGGACACATCCCTAGTCGATAACTTATCTGATAACTCCATTCTATCTGGTATTGGCAAATATGATATATCTATTAAAAACAATTTTTATATTAATAGAAATATAAAGGAAACTTCTGAAATTACAAAGACGTCCTATCTTGACCAATCTCTTGTTTTTGGCAAGTATTCTGATATTTTATCATTAGAGTGGCCACTACCATTAAAGTATTATGGGGTCGATGAGTATATGTCGATTGATTTAATTAATAAGGGAATTGACATATACTCTTTACCATCAGATACTTTTAAATACATGTCGCCATCACTAGAAAGAAGAGGTTATGTTCCATTTTCACTAAACCATAACTATAATGACCTTCTAGACATTCTTATTCATAAAAAATCATCAAAATTAAGATACCAAGACCCATCTGAATTTATACAAATTCATGGACTTAATACATTAAAATTGTATAATTTGCCGTTCGACTTTAATGATATAGAATACAATAGATCCTCAGAATTTGATAATACTGGTGGCAAGAGGTATATTGAAAAGTTAACGTCAGTATCATGAGTAAAGATGACTTTATAATTTTTGATAGACAGTTAGAAATAGATTTGGACAGGTTGACTAAATATTTATATTTAAAAACAGATGAAATTTTAGAAAACAGATTGCCAGAAGTCAACAGGCTTACAGATATTATAGTAGGAAAGTATACAAAATTAAATAATGCACCAACAAAATTGAACAATAAGTATAACATATTTACCTTTGACAATGATGATATTCGATGTATATACTCAGAGTTGTTAGATTTAACAAAAATTGCCTGCAACTATTACGGCTCTACTTTTGAAGATTACGATTACATGATTCGTGGATGGTTTAATTTAGATGCACCATCAACAAAAGAGTATGACCCTACCAAGAATAATAGTCTATTTCATGATCATCTTAGTGGTCGTGGTTTTCCAGATTTCCACGGGTACTACTGCGTTAATGCTGAGCCATCTATAACATATTATAAAATAGATGATCAAAACATATATGAGAATATAAATAAAAACAATAGATTGGTACTTTGTCAAAATGGATTTCCACATAGTAGGGGAAGTTGGAATGAATGCCAGCAAAGAATTACTATAGCCTATGACATAGTTCCTAGTAAAACATTGACAGAATTAAACATAACAAATCCTTTATGGATTAAGTTTAATTAAGCATCAACTATAAGTTTAGGGTAGAGTTTTGTTTTTACTAAAACTCTGCTATAATAAGTTCATTACAGTTTTTAAAAAGGAGAAACACATGTCAGATTTTTTTAGTTTTAGATTACCAGATGAGTTTGTAGATAAGTTTACCACAGCGCCAAATCCATTTGGTTTTAAGGATGCAGCAGAAAACTCACTTGGAGAGATTACTTTTATTCGCACCTATTCCCGTGTGAAGGAGGATGGAACTAAAGAACGTTGGCATGAAGTTTGTCGTCGTGTAATTGAGGGTATGTATTCAGTACAGAAAAATCATGCCAAGGAGAATCGTCTTCCATGGAATGATTATAAGGCTCAGAAGTCAGCACAAGAAGCATTCCAAAGAATGTTTGAACTTAAGTGGACACCACCAGGAAGAGGTATGTGGACATTTGGAACAGCAATGACAATGGAAAAGCGTAACTCTGCAGCCCTTCAAAACTGTGCAATGGTGTCAACCAAGGACCTTGATAAAAATGATCCAGGGGCGCTATTTGCTTGGGTTATGGATGCTTTGATGCTTGGTATTGGTGTTGGCTTTGATACAGTAGGACAGGAAAAAGGATTCCAAATCTATAGTCCTACAGAGCCAGCAGTGATCTTTGATATTCCAGACACTCGTGAAGGTTGGGTAGAGTCAGTTCGTCTTTTGCTAAACTCTTACCTTCGTCAAAACCAGCCTATTCAGAAGTTTAACTATGACCTTATCCGTCCTCTAGGAGCCCCAATTAAAGGCTTTGGAGGGGTCGCCAGCGGTCCAGCACCACTGATCCAACTACACACACAGATCGATAAGGTGATTGGCGGTAGAGTAGGAGAAACTTTAGACAGCCGTGCTATTACAGATATAGTGAATCTAATTGGTACATGTGTTGTATCAGGAAATGTTCGTCGCTCTGCAACATTGGCATTGGGCGCAGCAGGAGATGAAGACTTTATTAATCTCAAGAACTCAGAAGTTTTTCCAGAAAGAAACTCGTTTGATCCAGAAAACCCAGGTTGGGCATGGATGTCAAATAACTCAATTTCTGCAACAGTCGGAATGGATTACGAAAAGTATACAGATCTGATTGTTAATAACGGAGAGCCAGGTTTTATTTGGCTTGATGTTGCTCGTAACTATGGTCGTCTAGCAGATCCTGCAGATGGAAAAGACTATCGTGTTATGGGCTTCAATCCTTGTGCGGAGCAGCCATTGGAGTCGTATGAACTTTGTACTCTTGTAGAAGTTCATTTAAATCGACATGAATCCAAGGAGGACTTCCTCAAGACATTGAAGTTTGCTTACCTTTATGGTAAGACCGTTACATTGCTTCCAACACACTGGCAGCAGACAAACGGTATCATGCAGCGCAATCGTCGCATTGGTACATCACTTACGGGCATTGCTTCATTCGCTGACCAAAAGGGTCTTCCCATTGTTCGTGAATGGATGGATGAAGGTTATAATACAATCCGTAAGTATGACCGTCAATACTCAGAATGGCTTTGTGTTCGTGAATCAATTCGTGTAACAACGGTTAAGCCATCAGGTTCTGTATCAATTCTTTCTGGTGCAACTCCTGGAGTTCACTGGGGACCTGGAGGAAACTTCTTCCTTCGTGCAATTCGCTTTGGTGATACTGATCCAATGCTTCACTTATTTAAAGCAGCAGGGTACAAGATTGAAAAGGATGTTGTATCAGCAAATACCCAGGTAGTATACTTCCCTGTAAAATCTGGACACCCACGTTCTGAAAAGGATGTGACACTATTTGAAAAGATTGCCCTTGCAGCAACTGCTCAAAAGTATTGGTCTGATAACGGTGTTTCTGTAACACTTTCATTTGATAAAGAAACAGAAGCCAAGCATGTTGCACCAGCACTTCATATGTATGAGGGTCAGTTAAAGGCAGTGTCATTCCTTCCAATGGGTAATGCTGTTTATCCACAGCAGCCATATACCCAGATAACTGAAGAAGAGTATAATAGTTATGTTGGTGTTTTAAAGCATATTGACTTTGGTGCTATTTACGATGGTAATGAAAACCTGGAGGCAATGGGTGAGGCTTATTGCACAACTGATTATTGTGAAATTAAGGTTAAGTAATGAAAATTGTAAAAGATTTTATATCACAGGATGATCTTCATACTGTACAAGAATATATAAAAACAATTTCTTTTAATACAAAAGATGAGCATGTTCCATTACACGATGGTTTGTTTGATGGAGGAGCGCCATTTGACATTCATACACGTGGTGAAATGCCTCAGCATATACTAGATATTTTTTCTAAATATTCTAAGGGATATTATGAAATTGTTCAGGCAGAGAATACTGATAAATATCATCCTGCAATGTTTTCAAAGCACTATATTGCAAGATATAGGCCAGGTTCTTCTGAACCACAACACCATAACGAAGATGCAAAACCTGAAGGAACATATGTTTCTTATATTGTTTGGCAAAATGCAGAAGCAGGTGGACAGTTTGTTTTTTCTGGTTTAGACAAGACATTTACTCCAAACCCTGGAGATCTGATTTACTTCAAGGACAATAGAGAGAATATCCATGGAATCTCAGAGATAGAGTCTGGTCACTTATTCTTATCTGAAGCCTGGATGGGAAAGGTTGGACAGCATTGGATGCAAAACAAAGCATCATATGAAGAGGTCCAATGGGATGACTGGGAAATTAAAGGTTTTTATGAATGATCTCGTTAAGATAGTAAAAGGTTTTGTCCCATTTGAATATGCTCGAAAAATTACGGAATATGCAGTTAAACATGATAGTGAATTTGTGCAATTTGGAAATACCGAAAAAGAGTTTACCTTCCACGCCGACTTCACAGATACAGACATAAAAGATTTGCTTCAGTCATATCAGCAGTTGGTTTATAAGTTTGTTCAAGATAACTATCAGGGGCCCTTTGAAGCATATGATGATAGTAAGATTCACATTGCTAGATTTATAGAAGGATACGGCATGCATGAACATTTTGATTCAACAAAGCCTAATGACATAGCAACTCTTATATATCTAAATGATAACTATGAGGGCGGAGAAATATATTTTCCAGAATTAAACATTTTTATTAAACCACAAGAGGGGGATCTTGTCTGTTTCCCAGATACTCCAGATTTTGTACATGGAGTTAAGCCAATTTCTGAAGGAACAAGATATACTGCACCACGCTGGTTCACACGTATTGTGTGATAAAATAGATACATTATGATAAGCCCATCCAATCTGTATGCAGAAAAAATATTTGCAGAGCACCCGCTCTCGCTATGGGCTTTAGATGACAAATCAGACTACGTATCTTTAATTTCCGAAGAGCAAAGAAATATTGCAAATTGGTCGGTAACTGGAGGAACGGCAAGTGTTTTTACAGAGATAACCGACGAACCTTTTATTGATAGTTATACAACTAAAATTCTTGGGGATGTTCCAAACACAGGATTTGGAACCATTGAGTGTATAGGAGATGACCTATTTAATTTTACATCTTTAAATTTAGATCTTGGAACATTTTGTATTGGATCTTATTTTTATAATGACAGTACATATGTATCTGCAATTGAAATAGGATATGAGTATTATGACTCAACAACTGGAACAAATATCCAACACCTAAAGCATGTAGATACTGGAATCTATGGAAAGTGGATATTTATCTCTGAAACTTTTCATATTCCTTCAGATAATACTACAATGAGACCAGTTATTAAAATTAAATATCTTTCAGGTGCAGAAAACTCTTCTTCATATATTTTTTATATCAATGGGGTTACCGTAGGACAATGGTCAGAAGAGTTTAATTCAACATCTCTTGGTGTTGCAATTCAATCAATTCCTTCAGACATTAATATTTCTGTAGATAATGGTCTTGAGGCTAAGGCATATGGGCTACAAAGTAATTCTGGATATTATTTATTTGATGAAACTTCTTTGTGTGCAAAAAGTTCTGGAATTCCATTAGTATTTGGATCATCTAATTCAACAATTCTTTTGCCGAATGAAAATGTTCATCCAAGTCTTATAATTCCAGGACAAGGATTCCTTAATGAAGTTGGAAAATTTAAAGAGTATACTGTAGAAATGTGGATACGTATTAATTCAGATTCCACAACAATGAAAAGAATATTTGGTCCAGTTGCCTCAGAAGATGGGTTATATGTCAATGGCCCTTTTATTACTTTAAAGATTGGCAATAGTTTTGAGTCATACTGTGTTGGTGAGTGGTGCAGACCAATGCTTACACATATTAGAATTACAAAAGACACAGCAAGCCTGCTGATTAATGGGGATCAAGTTATATCTTTTAGTTTTTCTAAAGATGAGTTAGACTTACCTACACAATTTACAAATGGCAAGAGTAACGACTGGTTAGCGTTTTATGCATATGAAGACGTTTCTCCAATTGAGGTAGACTGTGTTGCAATATATCCATATCAGGTTCCCGCTGTAGTTGCAAAAAGACGTTTTGTTTATGGACAGGGTGTACAAATTCCAGAAAATATTAATACCGCATATAGTGGAACATCCGTATTTATTGACTATCCATTTGCAAATTATGCCAATAATTATTCTTATCCAGATACGGGAAACTGGTCCCAGGGATCAATAAATAATTTATCTATTGAAAATAATATTTTATCATTGCCAGACTACCAAGTTCCACAATTTGTAACATCATCAACTACTTTTAACGTAGACAATTTATATATAGACAACAAGGCATTGCAATCAGAAGAAGAACCTTTTTTAACTCTTAAACCATCTTCTTCTTGGGATAGTTTACAGTCATATTTTCTTTTTAATAATTACAGTCCACTTAATACAGAAACATCTGCAATTTATGGAGTGTTTTTGTGTAGCGAGTCATCAAGTAAGCAGACATTGATGCGTATTGAGGATGATGCATCTGGAAACTACATCTCTATTGATATTGAAAATTCTGTTGTTAAATATAGTGTAAATGGAATTACAAATCCTTTGTACACACAACAGGTCGATCTAAATGAAAAGTTTGTTGCTGGATTTAAAATTAATGATTTTTCTAATTACTTTGGTGGAACTGCTGCTTCTGTTCTTGGAAATAGGGGATCTTTAAAAATTTATATTGGAGGAAATAAGAATTTATCAAATACGTTTGCTGGAAAAATATATTCAGTTAATTTTGATAATAACTTTAATATTGGAAATAATTCAGCAACATATAATTCTAAAGGAATTATCGAGAATGTTGGCTCTCACGTATCTAGTTATTCGCTAAAACCAGCAACAGTGTTTAATGAATATATTCTTGATATTGATTTAGTTGGGTCTTGGGAGGATCAACTACCCTTAACTTATTTTGCAAAATATACAGAAGATGCCCAAGGTAACCTTAATTACAATATAAACTTTTTGCAGTTTAATATAAATTATCCAGCACCCTCCACGTATGTTGAAACTGAAACTGAGTCAACTTGGAACTACTCAGAACTTAAAGCGGCATATCAAGTTCCTGTTCAAAGATCTTACGAAGCATTAGACAATCACTTATTTACTGGATATAACAATTATCAGGATTTAGCAAACAGATCTGAAAAGTCTTATAACTTTGATACGGGCAATTCTTTGGTTAGGGCGTACGCTACTTTTCAATATACTGCTTCTGGAGCAAACAGTCCTGCAAATTCTTTTGCGTATACAGTTGGTGCAAGTTCGGATGGAATCGTTAGACCAGGAACCTACATTGTCGATGTTATAGATGGAGAAAGCATATATGATAGTTTCGTTAATAGCAGATATGAGATTGTAGATAATACAATTTTGTATCCGCCAAAGGGAATTGATTTTAACAAATTATCTATAGTTATTCACTTAGACTTTAACGTAAAACAAATTTCTAAAAATCCACTTAAGGTTAAGTCTTTACAAATTGCGTCACAAGCATTTGGTTCTGGACCAAATAAAATAGGAACAAGGTTTGGAACATCTATATATCCTTATAAAAAGGTTGGCGTATATTATGATTACCAAACGGACAATCCATTTGTAATCTATAAAGGAAGTACTCCGTATCTTTATTTAACCAGAAAAAGTGGAATTCAGATAAAAGGAAAATTTGATCCAATGATCAATCGTGGTCTCGGTATTCCAATTAATGAGGGGTTTACTGATGACTATAAGGTTATGGCTATGCAAATTGCAGTCAGATATGATTATGATTTTTTCCCATATTCGCCAGTTGAAATTTTTGAAGTTGAAAGCAAGGGAAGTTTTATTAAATTCTTTATGGTTGCAGATAGTCCTACTGGAAAACGAGCAAAAATTTATGCAATTGATGGAAATACGGGTGCCGTAATTGATGGAATTGCATTCTATTTAAATGGTAACATTGTCAGCGATCCAGTCATTACAACAAAGCAATGGTCTATTCTTGGTATCTCTTTTCCAAAACTTTTGAATTTTGATAATTATGTTGGAGCACTAAGAATTAATGGGCCATTAACAGCAAACCTAATTTCTCATTATAAGTCTACAAACCTACAAACTGTTCAGATTGTAACAAAGAGACCATGGTTTAAAGTTGAGTCTTCAGGAGGCCTAGACCTTGATTGGGATTTCTGGGACACTGCCTATAAATGGCAGGGCGTCTTAGTTCTATCTTCTACATCATATTATGGTGTTAATCCTGCAGATATCTATAAAGCCTACTCTGGTACAAACAAGATTATTGTTGATGATTACAACTCACAAGAGACTAATCCAAAAATATTATCGTTCAATAATTACGAATATAACGTGTATAGTGAAATTACATGGCAGTCTTCAGTTCAAAATGCCGTATAGTATGGTATACTTATGGTTATGAATATGCCAAATCCTCAAAAAAAGCGCAAGAGCCTGCCCAAAATGAAGGGGCAAGTTGGTGAATCAAGAGTCAAAGTTATAGATAAGCACTATGACTGGGGTCTTTATGTTTACAAAAAGGCAAATGGAAAGTGGTTTACCGATGGCAATGGATCTGTCCTAAATATCGAATCCATGAAGGGTGATATATCTCAGATTGCTAAACTTAAAGAGGCAGCAATTTATTATGGCGATGATGGGCAAGGCACTTGTGTTTTTGTTCCAGGTCTGACAAGAATTTCAGAAGAGGAATACTCTGAGCAAAAACAAAGATTACAAGAAGGTCTAATCCCTTCAATGAACGATCTTGGTGCTTGGAAGGCTGCACAAGACACTTACAAGAAGTATGGAAGTGATGACTAATGTCAGAAGAGAATGAATATATAATCAAAGCCTCTCTTGGATCAAACCCAGAAGAGTCTGACGTCTTTAAAGAACAAGACCCATTTAATAAAACTTGGGATGAACTAAAAACTTTGAGTGGTTTGGATAACAATTTCAAACGACGTGCAGCAAGAATTTCAAAGGGTGAAGCAACCCCACAATATATCGATAGCGCACTTGCAGTAAAAAGTGGTAAAGATGGTGCCAAGTCAAAAGAAATTAACCCTGGATTAATTTATAGAAACGGCTATGGACTTTTTGATGTAATTACACCACCATGGAATTTATACGAACTTGCAAATTACTATGATACATCGTTTGCTAACCATGCTGCTATTGATGCAAAGGTAGAGAATATTGTTGGACTTGGATACGATTTTGAGGTTTCTCCAAGAACAATGTTGAAGATTGAAGCAAGTGAAAAGAAGACTGCAGAAAATGCAAGGAAGAGAATAGAACGTGCCAAGATCGAACTCACAGACTGGCTCGAAAGTTTAAATAGTGAAGATTCTTTTACAACTATTATGGAAAAGATTTATACAGATGTTCAGGCAACTGGAAACGGGTACATGGAAGTTGGTAGGACGATTACTGGAGAGATTGGATATATTGGTCACATCCCTTCAGTTACAATGAGATGTCGTAGACTAAGAGATGGATATGTTCAGGTTATTGCAAACAAGGTAGTTTACTTTAGAAATTTTGGTGCTCAGAATCCTAATCCTGTAACATCAGACACAAGGCCAAATGAAATTATTCATTTTAAAGAATACTCACCTCTTAATACTTTTTATGGTGTGCCAGATATTATTTCTGCAATCACAGCATTACAGGGAGACATGCTTGCATCACAATACAACATTGATTACTTTAGCAACAAGGCTGTGCCAAGATATGTTGTTACCCTAAAGGGTGCAAAACTTTCTGGTGAAGCAGAAGATAAGATGTTTAGATTTATGCAAACTGGAATGAAGGGCCAAAACCATAGAACACTTTACATTCCTCTTCCAGGTGACTCTGACACAAACAAGGTAGAGTTTAAGATGGAACCAATTGAGAATGGTGTTCAAGAGGGATCATTTGAAAAATATCGTAAGCAAAATCGTGATGATATTTTGGTTGCACATCAAGTTCCTTTGTCTAAACTTGGTGGAGGAGATTCTTCTGCAATTGCAGCAGCACTTGCACAGGATAGAACCTTTAAAGAACAGGTTGCACGACCAGCACAAAGAGAATTAGAAAAACCAATTAACAAGATTATTCGTGAAAAGACTGACATCTTGCAGTTCAAGTTTAACGAGTTAACTCTAACAGATGAAATTGCACAATCTCAGATTTTGGAACGATATGTGAAGAATCAGATTATGGTTCCGAACGAGGCTAGATCAATTCTTGGCATGCCTCAACGTGATGGTGGAGATCAACCGTTAGAACTCAAGCCTCAGCAGGCAGCAGATCAAACTGCCAATAGAGAACGAGATGCCCAAAGGACCAATAACCAGTCTGACGGCTCTGCTACTGTCTCTGGAAGAAATCCAAAGGGCGAAGGCAGAAAGTTCGACGAGTTGACCGAAATGTCCGATTAGTAATACTTTTCAAAAAAGGGTATATAATATAATCACCATGACTATCTCAAAAGCACACTGGAACACAGAAGGCGAATCAGTTCGTTTATCAATGCCTTTTTCAAAGGTTGATAAGGAAAGAAGAATTGTTTCTGGCTTTGCGTCGCTTGATAATATTGACAAGCAAAATGACATTGTAACTGCAGATGCATCTATGAAGGCATTTGCAAAATTCCGTGGAAATATCCGTGAAATGCATCAGCCACTTGCTGTTGGCAAGATGATTGATTTTAAAGAAGACAAGTATTTTGATCCAGAATCTAAGAAATTTTATTCTGGTGTTTTTGTTTCTGCATATGTTTCAAAGGGTGCACAAGATACATGGGAAAAAGTTTTGGACGGAACACTAACAGGTTTTTCTATTGGTGGAAGAATGAATAAGTGGGATGACGCATATGATGAAAAGTCAGACACACAAATTAGAATTATTAAGGAATATGATTTGGTAGAGTTGAGTCTTGTTGATTCACCAGCAAATCAATTTGCAAATATTGTTTCAGTAGAAAAGGTAGATGGCATTGAGGTCATTAAAGCAGATGAAACTGTATTAGAAAATGTTTTTTACGATAAAGAAGCGGGACTTGTTTTGCTTTCAGAGAATGATTCTGAAAAGAACCCAATTACAGGTGACGTCATGGAAAATATAGGGTTCGTTGAAAAAACGGATAATGAAAAAACAGACATGGTAAAATTCTTAGTTGATAGTGCTAAAGGCATTAATACTTCTAAGATTAACAAGGAGGTAAATCCTATGACAGAAACAACAAACGAAGTAGTAGAAGAAATCGTCGAGAAGTCTGACGCTACAGTTGTAGAAACACAGGTCGCTCCAGAGGCTATTGTCGAAGAATCTGCAGATGCGGAAAAGGCTATGAAGCCACACGCAGATGAAGAGACTCCTGCTGAAGATGCTGGCGAAACACCAGCAGATGAGAAGGAAGAAGACAAAGCAAAGAAGTCAGATGATGTAGCAGCAGCAGTTGCTGAAATTAAAGACACTCTTACATCAGCCTTTAGCGATCTAGTAGCAACAGTTAAGTCTTTACAATCAGAAGTGGAATCACTTAAGGTTGCAAAGGCAGACGTTGCAGAAGTAAAGAGTTCATTCGATGCTGTAGCAAAAGATATTGCTTCAGTATCTACTGAATTTAATGAATTTGGTAAGCGAGTAGACGCAGTAGAAGCAGACACCGCTTTCCGAAAGTCTGGTGATCTCGGTGAGATCGTACAGGATCAACCTGAAACGGTTGAAAAATCCCTATGGGGCGGACGTTTCCTCAAAACTGCCGACTTATTTAATTAAGGAAATCACGTGGAGGTGAAATAATGTCAGAAGAAATTAAGAAAAATCAACCAGGAGAATCTGGACAACTTGGTGGAACTCAACCAGGACTTTATCAAGGTCAGGGTGCGTTCGCATCTGGTTCAGAAGCAGGGTCAAACGTTGCAGGTAACTACCACAACGGTGCTGCCGTAGGCAACATCCCTAACGCTATCCTAGGTACAACAGATGGACCAAACGCAGTAAATCCTTCAGGTGATGCTGGAAGCGGTATTCTACGCCCTGAACAAGCACGTCAGTTTATTGACTACGTGTGGGATGCAACTGTATTGGCTCAAGATGGTCGCAGAGTGACCATGAGAGCAAACACCATGGAACTTGAAAAGGTAAACGTTGGTGAGCGTGTTATTCGTTCTGCTGCTCAGGCACTTGGCGATTACACAAATGCTGGAGCGACATTTAGCAAGGTGGAACTTACAACTAAGAAGATCCGTCTTGACTGGGAAGTCACTGCAGAAGCACTTGAAGATAATATCGAAGGTGCATCACTTGAAGATCACATTGTTCGTCTTATGACAAACGCTTTCGGTAATGATATCGAAGATCTTGCTATTAATGGTACAGGAGACTCTGATGACGGAGCATTCCTTGGTATCATGAATGGTTTCGTAAACAAGGTAAAGAATGATGGAGACGCACACGAAGCAGTTGTAACTGTTTCAAATGGCGGATGGACTCCAGAAGTTATGCAGAACATCATTCTTGCAATGCCACGTAAGTACCGTGCACTTAAGAACAATCTTAAGTTCTACGCAGGTACTGATGTGTTCCAGGGTATCGTTAAGAACAACGGTACACTTGCAGATGCAATCGCAGAAGCATTTGGATCACACGCTGGTGCAGCAGGTACACCTGCAATGCGTCAGTCATACCTAGATGGTAATGCACAGACATTCGGTGGAGCACGTACAACTCGTGTTCTCGGAATCGACGTTCAAGAAGTTCCTTACTACCCTGCAGGATATGTCGACTTGACATTCCCACAGAACCGTGTTTGGGGCTTCCAGCGTGACATCACTGTTAACCGTGAATACAAGCCAAAGAAGGACACAATTGAATACACAGTATTCGTCCGCTTTGGTCTTCAATGGGAAGAACAGGATGCTATCGCATGGGCTGATGCTGCATCAGATGACTAATCTGTAAAGCAAAACCTTTTGAGGGGAGTAGGGGCTAGATCTCCTGCTCCCCTTAATTAATTTAATGATATAATACTATTTAGGAGGTAAACATGGAGAATAATATGTTTGAAAATAAAAACGAAGAAACTACACCTGTTAACCCAGTTGTAGAAGAAGCACCTATTGAAGCACCAGCAGAAGCACCAGTTGCTGAACCTGTTGCAGAGGTTGCTCCAGAAGCACCTGCAAAGTCTGATGCTGTATCTACAGATTCTTTTGCTAGATCTGAGGCAGAACCACAAACTGTTGGTTTGGTCACAGATGGGGCAATCGGCGTAACAGCAGCAAAGCCAGAACCAAAGAAGGCAGCACCTGCTAAGAAGGCAGGAGCCAAGAAAGACAAGGTAGCAATTCACTCAACAAAGAATGTTACATGGTCTGGCGTAGGCAAGGTTTATACAGGATATAACATTGTCGATGCAGAAGAAGCAGAAAAGTGGCTTACACGTAATCACGTTCGTATCGCAACACCAGAAGAAGTTGCAAAGGAATTTGGTAAGTAAGCAATGGAAGTTCTGAGAGTTCCACCTTATCCTTTAACAACAACATGGACATTACCCATACCAAATTATGAGTATGTTGTCTATGTTGAGGATTTGGTGGACCACTCAGTAGAAGAAACAAATATTTTTTCAGACGCTAATGGAAAGTTAATCTACACACTTCCATTAGCCAAAGTCCAATATGACCGTAAGTTTTTTATTAAGTTTTATGACACAGAGCATGAGCACACACTGTATGAAGAAAACCTCGACGTAGTTAGACCTTACATTGATCCAGCAAAACTTGGAACAACGGCTTCAGAGATCGAAGAATATAAGGTTTTAGAGATGGTTGCAAGATCACTCATAGATACAGTGATTACAGATGGTTTTTATAACAGCAAGCACATCGTTCAAAAAGTTGGAGATGGATCCGACTATTTTGCTATTTGGGAAGACATTAACAAGGTTTTAAAGGTGTACGAAAATAACGTTTTAGTTTATGATGTAGATACACCAGAATTAAATACACAAGAGTACATGGTTACTTTTGACAACTCAGCGGTACAGAGAGTAGTTACAGGCTTACATAATAGATTTGAACAAGGAGTTATTACACTTCCTGGAGCACAGGGCGATTTAGCACATATGGGATCTACTAGAATTATAGATTTTCCAAAGGGTGCAGACTATGTATTTGTATTAGATATTGGATACAGAGCACTTCCGCCAGATATTGAATATGCAACAAAACTTCTTATTGAAGATTTGAAGTGTGGTAAGTTGGATTATTACACAAGATATGTTAGTTCATATGGCTCAGATCAATTTAAGATTCAGTTCGATAAAGTAATGTTTGAGGGGACTGGCAATATGATTGTTGACAAGATTTTAGATAAGTACAAGGTTACAATCCCTAAGCCAGGAATAATCTAATGGAGTGCAAGGGAAAAGATTTTATGTTTCCCATGCAAGTGGATGTCTTTTATCCAACTGTGGAACAGGGCGCATATGGAAATGTCAAAAAGCAATGGATGCTAGATAAGACTATCCCATGTCATTTTACAACAGCAGGACTTAAGGCAAAAGAAGAGATCGTCCCAAATGTTAATATTACACAAGACACATTGCTTATTGGAAGAGTAAAATCAGATATCAGAGTATCTACTTTAGATGGAAAAAACTCTATGACAAATGTTGTGTTGAGCAATATTCTAGATAAAAACTGCAATCAGATTTATATGGAGACATCTGGCGTTCGTGCAGGCAAAGCAACTATTTTTGAGGTAGCCTCACAAGAACCTTTTGTTGGCCCATTTGGAAATATTGAGTATTATAAGTTAGTACTACGTCGTTCTGAAAATCAGGCGGTAGATATATGATAGCCGTCAAATTTGATGACAAAGCACTTATGAAGAGTCTAAATAACGTAATCGATTATTCTATAGGATTCTTAGATGGTATTCAGAAGGGCAAAAAAGTATTTCTAGATAACCTTGGTAGAGGTGTCACTGAAATGGTTAAGGAATATATTGATGCAAGCGCAAGAGTAAATCCTGCAAAACTACATCACGTTTATGAATGGTATGAAACTGGAAGTCCAGATGCACGTTTATATGATATTGTTTATACAATAAGTAATCTTGGTCTATCTTTTAAATCTACATTTTCTCAATCACGATCTATTAAGAATGGATCAAAAACACCATTCTATGATAAAGCAAGAATTATGGAAGAAGGAATTCCTGTTACAATTTCTCCAGTCAAAGCAAAGACACTAAGGTTTGAGGTAGGTACTAAAGAAATTTTTACCAAGGGACCAGTTACAGTTGCTAATCCAGGCGGAGATGTTCAAGGACAATTTGAAAATACATTTGATGAATTTTTTGGAAACTATTTTTCACAGGCATTTTTGCGAAAGAGCGGAGCATTATCAGAATTAGAAAATGCAAATATATATAAAAGCAATTTTGCAGCAGGAGCAAAACTTGGAAGAGGAAAGGGCATTGAAACTGGCTATCGCTGGATTGCAAATGCAAAGGTATCATAATGGCAATTTATCATCCACCAACATTTATTAATGCTTATTTAGCAGATAAGGTAAAGGGGCATTTGTCATATACCCTTCCATTTTTCCCAACAACCCCTACTGCGATTCAGGATGTCACAGAAACTTTTCCAGATGCCGAAAGCAATGTCTTTGGTATTTATGACAGAATGCTTAGGATGAGGAGAAGTCCATTTCCACATATCAAAAGCGAACAGGTTCTATATTATTTATATAAAAAAGCAGGAGACCCAGTTTCATTAATTGAGACCGTACAAATGGTTCAAGATCTTTTAGACCGTGAAGATGAGTCTGCTGAAGAGATTAATAATTGGATAAAGATATATCAGACTAATAATCCAGGAAATCCTGTTTTGGAAGACGGAACTTATCCATCATCAACTGGTGAAGATGCAGACAAAAAACTATTCAAAACAGCAAAGTTTCAAGGTGTAGAATTTATGCTTCCCTATTTCCATAGATTTAAGGTGTATCAACTACAAGAAACCCGTGACATTATTGACTTTGGCACAGCCCGTACCTATGCGGGTAACAAGATAATCATAGATTACGACTGGCATAAATCTTAAAAAAGGCTGTTATACTTACTACTGAGGAAACAAACGCCTTTATTTCAACAAGGAAAAAAGAGGTGAAAACATGGCATATACAAGAGGAAATAGTTCCCAGATTATCGTTGGTGCAGCAGCGCTGTTCGCATTCGAAGATGGAGAACTTACTACCCCGCCAGCATACGTAGACGGAACATCTTACAGAGATACTTTGCAAGATGCAGAAGGCTTCCGTAATGTTGGTTACACATCAAATGGTTTGGAACTTCAATTCCAACCTGATTTCGCAGAAGTAACTGTGGATCAGGTGCTTGACGCAGCAAAGTTGTTCAAGCAAGGCATGAAGGTAAACCTAAATACTTCATTTGCAGAAGCAACACTAGAAAATCTTTTGTTTGCTATTGCAGGTAACCCTAATGACCTATCAACAGTCTCAGGAAATCCAACACTGAATATGTCAGCAGGTTCTCTAGGCGAATGCCCAGTAGAGCGTGGCTTAATTGCAGTTGGTCCTGGTACAGGTGATTGTGCTGAAGGTTCAAATTTGGAAAGAGTTTATGTAGCATATCGTGCACTTTCAATTGAAAGCGTTACAGTATCTGCTAAGAGAGATGCAGCGACAATGTTCGACGTTTCTTTCCGTCTTCTTCCAAACAACAGCGGTTCATATGGTAAGATCGTAGATCGTACAGTAACCGACTAATACAACTTAATATAGGATTGGCCCAGACCCTAAAAAGTCTGGGCTTTTCTGTTTTTGTTTGCTATACTTATTTAATGGCTAAACGAGTTTATAATATAGGGAAAATATCAGACATTCATGGAAATGTCATTGATGTGCAGCCATTAAAAATAAAATATATGCGTGACTTTATGGATATATTTGTCAGGGTATCTGAAGAAGAAGATCAAGACAAAGCATTAGATTTAGTTATGGAATGTGTTTATATTGCTATGAAGCAATTTCTTCCTAACAGGTATTCAAGCAAAGAGGACATAGGTTTGAACTTTGACCTTAAAACGCTGTATGCTATTTTAGAGTACGCTGCTGAAATCAAAGCATCAGATAAGTCTACAGATACAAGTAAAGATTCAGGTGGATTGACTTGGCAAGATATGGACCTACCAGCACTTGAGGCAGAGGCATTCTTGACGGGGATTTGGAAAAACTTTGAAGAATTAGAAGAATCTATCTCTATGCCAGAACTAACATTGTTATTATCAACTAAAAGAGATTTGGATTATCAGCAAAGAAAGTTTGATGCTGCAATGCAGGGAGTCAATCTGGACGATGAAGTTGGAGCACCAAATGCCTGGGAAGAGATGAAGGCAAGAGTATTCTCAGGTGGCAAAGCAAAAGATGGAAATGATATTTTGGCATTACAAGGACAGAATGCAGTACAGGCAGGATTTGGTATTGGCATGGGATTAGACTACGAAGATTTAACAAAAAATTAGTCTAGTTCATGCTATAATTAGAAAGTCAAAACATGGAGGAAACAATGACAACAACAATACATGAAGCACAAAAGGTATCTCTTATGGACGGCACTGAGATTGAACTCAAGCCACTAAGTGTATCTTTGCTTCGTAAATTTATGAAGACATTTGATAAGATTGCTAAGGTCGCAGATGACAATGATAAGTCAATGACCGTGCTAATTGAATGCGTACAAATTGCTTTGGAACAGTACAACCCTGAACTATCAAAGGATGCTGCTGCTCTAGAAAAGAATATTGATCTACCAACAGTTTACAAGATTGTAGACGTTGCTTCAGGTATCAAGTTGGGTGAGGACTCATTTCTAAATAATGCCCTCGTCTCTGCTGATGCCTAAATAATTAAATAAAGAGGTGAGAATGAATGTCAGATGTTAATGCTAATATCAGCGTTAGTATTGACACGTCTGCAGCCCTAGGTGAATTAAAAAATCTACAAAGGCAAATCTCACAATTCCATAGCCAGATTGCAAAATCTTCGGCATCCGCTGTTATCGCACAACGAAACCTGCAGCAAGAACTTGTTAATTCAATTAATGCTACAGGTCAGTTTGCTGCCCGTATGCAGACAATTAAAACATCTGCAGAATCTTTCACCACATCACTTGAGAAGAATAAGTTCTCAATGCGTGAGTACTTTAGATATGGAGTAGCCTCCTCTAAATCTTTTGGCAAGGTATTTAAAACTGAGTTTGAAACAATAAACAAGGTTGCTGAAGAACGTGTAAGAAAATTACAGACACAATATATCAAGATGGGCAGAGATGCCTCTGGAGCAATGAAGGCAATTGCCGTAACACCACTTGCTTTGGATATGGAAAATCTTGGCACAAAGACAATGATTGCTGCACAGCGCCAGCAATTGTTTAATCAACTACTTGCACAAGGAACGACCAACTTAGTTAACTTTGGTAAGAATACTCAGTGGGCTGGTCGTCAGTTGATGGTTGGTTTTACAGTACCGCTATCTATTTTTGGAACTACAGCATCTAAAGTATTCATGGATCTTGAAAAGCAGGTAATTAGATTTAAGAGAGTTTATGGAGATATCTTTACATTGCCATCAGAGACTCAGGCAAATCTACAAGTTGTCAGGAGTTTGGCAGAAGAATTTACAAAGTATGGAGTGGCAATTGCCGACACAATGTCAATTGCTGCAGATGCAGCAGCAGCAGGTTTCCAAGGACAAAAGTTAGCGGAGCAAGTTAAGGCTGCAACAAGACTTTCAGTTTTAGGTGAGGTAGATAAGCAGCAAGCATTACAAGCAACTATTGCAATTCAAAGTGCTTTTAAGATGAATTCAGATCAATTGGCAGAATCAATTAACTTCCTTAACGCAGTAGAAAACCAATCTGTTGTAAGTCTTCAAAACTTGACAGATGCTATCCCAAGGGTTGCTCCAGTTATTCAGGGTCTTGGCGGAGATATTAAAGACATGTCAGTATTTCTTGCTGCAATGCAAGAAGGTGGAGTCAACGCTGCAGAAGCAGCAAACGGATTAAAGTCAGCACTCGGATCTATGATCAATCCTACTAAGGCTGCAAGAGAAATGCTCAAGGGTGTAGGAATTGATCTCAACACAATTGTTTCTAGAAATGAAGGAAACATTATGCGTACTGTACTTGACCTTGCAGAAGCAATGAAAACTTTAACACCACTTGCAAGACAACGTATTCTGGAACAACTTTTTGGAAAGTTCCAGTTCGCCAGAGTATCAGCACTGTTTGACAATATTGCACGATCTGGATCACAGGCATCACAAGCACTAGAATTAGTAAAAATGTCATCTCAAGATTTAGCAGCAATTGCAAATAAGGAATTAGGGGCAATTGAAGAAAACTCTATGACAAAGTTTAAGGCAGCGGTAGAGTCATTGAGAGCATCTATTGCTCCTGTAGGAGAAGCATTCCTGAAGGTAGTAACTCCTGTTGTTGAATTCTTTACCAAAGTTGCAGATAAGTTTAATAATTTGTCAGATGGTAGCAAGAAGGTTGTGACAACGCTCATTGCATTGTTTGCTGGTGTTGGTCCAGTTGTACTTATGCTCGTTGGCCTTATTGCTAACTTCGGTGGGCAGATGCTAAAACTATTTGGATTAATTCGAAATGGATATTTAAAACTAACTGGTCAGTCTAAGTATCTCGGAGAACAAACACAATATTTAACAAGTGAACAAATGCAGGCAGAGGCTGTAGCGCACTCACTTGATCAGGTGCATGCTAGACTTACACAAAGATTTACTATTGAGGCAAATGCTGTCAATAATTTAAAGAATGCATATCTTGGTGCAACCGCTGCAGCAAATTCATTTGCATTTAATAATCCAGGAATGATGCTTCCAGGTATGCGTCAATCTAAGAATTTTGCAGAAGGTGGAATTGTAGTATCAGGTCCAGGAGGACCAAAGGATGATATGGTTCCAGCAAATCTTTCAAATGGAGAAGTTGTTTTATCTGTTGATACAGTTAAAAAGAATCCAGGAATTATTGCTGCTCTACTCCAAGGTCGTAAAATTCAGGTTCCTGGATATGCACAAAATCCAGGTAGTGTTGTTGGTGGGGTGTCAACTCTAAAGGGTTATGGCAATGCAACTATTTATCTTCAAGAGTGGCTAAACACTATGATGGGGTCTACTACTGGTCCTGGTGCAAAAATGTCAGATGTTCTTGGATCTTTGAATCAGTCTGGTGGTGCTGCAGCATCTCCACTTCTTGCGGTTATTGCAAGAGACTTAATGAAGCCATTAAACAATCCTGCAAACTTTAAAGATTTCCAAATTATAGGTGACAGACTTATTGGAGCAGCAGTTGCTGCATTACAGGGAACTGGAAAAGAATTTGTTAAGGATATAGATTTTGAAACAACTGTTGTTCCAGCAATGAGAAATGCAGCAAAAACTTTACAGGTTGGTGGAGAAAATATTGCTGCTGCATTTGATAGAGCAGTTGAAGAAATTAGAACTGTCGGTATGGTTGGTGTTGGTTCTGCATCTCCTGTAGGAAGAGTTGCAATGCCAGGATCTTACAAGAATGTTGCAGGTGCTGCACAAAAATTTGCATCTACTGTCAATCCTGATGTATTCCAAAAGCAGATTGTTCCTAGTGGATCTTCAAAGAGTGGATTTAAGAATTTATTTAGAATGAAGGATGTTGGTGGAGATTCGTTTGTAACTGCAACGATGGCGCACATTGCTCCTTCTATTACAGCAACTGTTCAAGAACTTGAAGCAAAGATGTCTTCTTATATTAAGGGGGCTGGAGTTAGACTATCTGCTATTGCAGAAAAGGTCGGTATGACAGTTGGTACTAAAACTGTTAATGCTATTAGGCAAGGTGCACGGGTTAATTCACCATCAGATGCTACACGAGATGTAGGACAAGAAATTGATAATGGCCTGATTGTTGGTATGGAACAGAATGCGCCATTAGTTAAGGCTGCAGCAGAAAGAGTTGCAAATCAGGCAATTGTTGGAATGAGAAATACAGGACTGCTTGATCAAAATGGAAAGCCAATATTTATTTCTGAAACTGGTCCATCCTCTACAGGAAATACTGGTGGTGGACAAAGCACATTCCTTGGAATGCCAAGTTTCCCTAAAAAATCATTTAGACAAAAACTTTCTTCTGGATACAAAAACTTTAAATCACAATCATTAAGCGCAAAGGCAGGTATGGTCTCTGGCGGTGCAATGAAGTATGGCATGGTTGCTTCTGGTGCGGTATTAGCAGGATCAATGATGCCAGGCCCTATTGGTCAAATTGCCCAAGCAGCAGCCCCAGCAGTTATGGGCCTACAATCTCTTGCAATGGCCCTACCAATGCTTACAAACCCTATTGGAGCCACTGTAGCAGGTATTGCAGCAGTTGCAGCAGGATTTATGTGGCTTAGAAAGAAACAAGAAGAACACATCAAAGCCATTGAAGAGCAGGGTAGAAAAGAAGCAGAAGCAAGGTTTGGTAGTGTTAACTCAATTAATGCTTATTCTAAATATATTGGAGATAAGGCACTTCCTTCTGAAAGACAGTTCAATAGAGTTGGAGATAGAAGATTTATTAGTGCAGATCTTGCTAAGGCTGCAAACTTTAGAAATTATTACAATACTGCAGGTAAGGCAGATGCTGCAAGACTTACATCCAGACTTGGCAAGGGTAATGCGATTGATGTTGCTGCTAAAGATGTAGCAGTAAGAGCAGCAACGTTTGGACTATCACCTGCAGATATTGCAGCAAATATTAAGGCAGCAGCAGAACTTGCTGGAGTAAATGAGGTCCAACTTAAAGGTAGAATTCAAGAACTTTTAGTTGGAAAAGATGGAAAAGACATTACAAAAGAACCACTCACTATTGATGCTAAGATTAATTATTTAAGCAAAGCATCCCAAAGTGGTCTATCTATTATTCAACGTAAAATTGGTGAAATTGCTCAGCCAACACTTAATACAAGTGGTGTTACAAATGCATCTACTGCATATGCAGCATCAGCAAATATGGCAATAGCAAGACAAAAAGCACAAGAAACTCAAATTAGAAATACAAAGTTTGCTACAGTTTCTTTAAATCTGGCAATGGAAGAGCAAAAAAATTCTTTGGCAATTCTAAATGCACAGTACGTAGATGGAAAGATTTCTGTAGAGCAATACAATGCAGCATACGCAGCACAAATGAAAAATTTTGAAAATATTAAAAAGGTTGCAGATGATCTTGTTATTGCTCTAGATAAGTTTGATCCTACTGGCAAAGCATCTGCTGCTGCAATTTCAGATTTTGCAGACCAAGCATTTGCATCATTAGAAAAAACAAACAAGAAACTTGCTGCACTTCTTAAGAAAACTATCACTAGTGGAATTCCTAAAAAACTACAAACAAGTATTTTAATTGCTTATGCACAAGGAAGTTTGCAACCACAAGATATTTTACAAATTCAAACATTGCTTAAGGATATGCAAGGCAAGACATTAGAACAAAAGATTAAGTTTGTTGCAGATTTGACTGGAATTACAGATTCTGTCATGAATGTCTTAAAGTTACAACTTGCAATGGAGAAGGCACTAAAGGCTCAAAAAGAATATGATGCAGCCAAAGCAAAGGGTGGCAAAGCAATTGGAGGATATGCATACCGTGCTGCCCAAGCAAGAAAAGAAGTTGAAGCATTAAATAAGGCAATTGAAAATGGCGGAAAAGCAACCAAGGATTCCCCAACCCCACCTGGCACAACTAGCATAACAGATGCTGGTGCAGGAACAAATCCAAATGCATTTATTGACGACCTGCTTAAGAAATTAAAAGATTTTAGAAAGTATTCTATTGATGCGACTAAGGGTGTAAGCGGATTTATAGCAGCACTCAAGGGGGATCTATCAGGATTCAATGGAACAAATGAAATTCTTAGATCAGCAAAAGCCACACAAGGATTTATCGATATTGTAAGTGGTTTAGACGCAAAAACATTTGATCAAGTAAATGGCAAAATGGGTAGACTATTTACAATTGCTAAAGATGGAAAGGTCGTGTTCGGTGATCTTGGTCAGGCAATACTTAAGTTTACTAAAGAAATTGAACTTGGTACATTTGCTGACCAACAACAGCAAGTGGTTACAAACTCTCAGGAGCAGATGACTGCATATACTAAACTAACTTCTGCTGGTTTATCTGCTACAAAGATTACAGAACTACTAGGTAATGCTGCTCTTACAACAGCAATTGCTGCTGAAGATATGACAAGTGCAGATTGGTCTAACTTTATTAAGGGTGCGAAAGCAGCAGAATCTAGTGTTAAAGAATTGGGCAAGATATTAAAGATAAATGCATTTAATGCTGCACAAGAACAAGAAACAGCAGCAGACGTAATGAATCAATATTTTGCTGCCCAAGAAGCAATTGCTAGACTCGATGCAAGAAATAAGTTTAAGGCTGAACAAGGTATGAGTGTCGAGGCTTATCAACAAAAGATTGATGCACAACAAGAACTTGTTGATAAGGCTCAAGAGGAAGTTGATAAAGAACAAAAGAAGATTGATCTAATTCAAGAAGAGGTTGGTCTATTCAATAGAGCAGCAGACCTGATGAGTAGGGATGAAGAAAAGATCAATCAGGCCTATGAAGAAAGAACGAAGGCTATTGATGATCAAATTTCTGCACTCGAAGATGTTAAAAAGATTAATCAACAGTTACTTGATCAACAAAAACAACAAACAGATTTAGCGGGAGCATTATCTTCTGGAGATATTGGCGCTGCTGCAAAGATTGCTCAAGAAATGAGAGCGTCATCTTCTCAAAATTCACAGCAAGCACTTATTGATAATTTGGGTAACCGCAAGAAAGCACTTGAGGTACAAAAGCAAAAAGATCTTGACTCTCTCACACAAATGGTTAATGGAAAACTTTATACCCGTACTCAAATACAGGATGAAATTCTTAAAAGACAAGATGAGATTTATGGAATTGAACAAGGGTCATTAAAGAGTGCTCAGGATAAATTAGATAAGCAACAACTCGAACTTAAGAATATGCAAGCAATTATTGATAAGTATAATAAAGAGTTGAACGTTGCTATTCAAAATATCACTAATTCAACTGGTCAAACTAAGGCAGAATGGGATGCAGTGCAAACTGCTGTTGAAACAGTTACAGAGTGGCTTGGCGACGAACATATGCTTGGTATTATGGATGATGTTGCTTCAGGAGTTTTATCTATAGAAGCCGCTTGGCAAAAAGTAATTGCAGCAATTAAATTAGCAAATCAACTCGCAGCAGCAGGTGCAGGCGGTGGTGGTGGCGGTGGTAGCGGTGGTGGCGGAAATGGCTGGGTAGATCCATCAAAGAATCCAGAACTTACTACCTTTACATCTGAACAACAAGATATCATTGATAATGCAGGCGATGCTGCTGCTTCTGCTTTTGAAGTCGGTAATGATGCTAAAGCAGAGCAGATTGCTGTAGACGCCATGAAGAAATTAGCAGGAGTGCAAACAGTTGATGCAAATACAAAAATTGCTGGAACTCAACTTGGCTCTGCTCAGGTGGTTATGGCTAGAAAACAAATTCTTGGATATCTAAGTTCTGGTGGACTTGTTCCTAAGTATTTCTCAGTTGGAGGATTTGCAGCAAGAGGATCTGACACAGTTCCTGCTATGTTGACCCCTGGAGAGTTTGTAATGAACAAGTACGCCGTTCAGTCACACGGCATCGATAAAATGAGAGCAATAAATTCTGGTGAATCAATTGGCAATTCAATGTATAATTATAGTATAACTGTTAATGCAAAATCTGATGCAAATCCTGATGATATTGCAAGAACAGTAATGTCTCAAATTAGACAAATTGATGCTCAAAAACTTAGAGGAGTAAGACAATAATGGCAACATCATCCTATATGCTTGGTAGAAAACAATATGCTAGACCACAGGCAATGCTATGGGCAGACAATCCTGGGACATTGGTAGATGGATTATACGTTCCTAATGGATATGAAGTTGGTGGAGACACAGGTCTTGAACAAGACTCTAGTTTATTTGATCAGTTTTTGATTCTTTCAGATAATAATCGTGCACCAATATCTATGACGCCTACAAGAATTGAAAAGCGTGAAAGAATGATTAATGGACGAATGAGATCTACTCACATTGCAGATAAGTTAACACTATCAACATCATGGAACCTGCTACCATCTAGAGCATACTACACAGATCCTCAATTTGGTTTGACAACAGGTAAGTCATCAATGAATAATAATAGGTTGGCCGAACACACAACAGATGGTGGTGCAGGCGGAGTGGAACTTTTGGATTGGTATGAAAAACATAAGGGATCATTCTGGGTATACCTAGCATATGATAAGTATTCTAATTTTGGAAAAGACGACGAGGCCTACGGACATTTAAGTCAGTATAACCAAATTGTAGAAATGTTTTTTACAGATTTTTCATATTCAGTTGAAAAAAGAGGCACAACCAATTTTGATCTTTGGAATATTTCGGTCTCTTTGGAAGAAGTATAATGTTTGTTAATGAAGAACTTCAACAGTTTCTTGAAACGTCATCTACTATAAGAAGCCAATCGGCAGTCATTGCTGAATGGAATATGAATATTGCAACAAATATTAAGCAAGTTGGAAACTACAGGTATAGACCATTAGACGATGCTGGAACAAAATATAAAACTATCCCAGCAACTTTCGATATTAATGATGCAGGAAATTATTATACTGGTGGCACGGATGCTGACATTGTAATTGATGGCGGAATCGATGATTCAGATCAACCAATCCTACTGACATCAAATAAGGATAAAGTTAAAATGCTTTATTCGTTAGAAGATTGTTTTAATAGATTTAGACCACGATCTGGTATCAATAAGATAAATTATTTTAATACTAAGCATATACATCATTCCAACATTGATATGGCTCAACGACCAAGATATTATATGTCTGATAAAAATGATGTGTTTAAGTATTGGACTTCTTACAGAACAGAAGACGGTAAAGAACGAGGTATTGCAAATCAACTATCTAATGGACAATATTTTATAGATGATGTAGCACCATATATTGTATATAAGAAGCAAGTGCCAGCAAATAGGGTAGTGGTAAAGATGCAGACTAATGTTGGATCAGTAGATCTAGGACCTTTTACAGGGCCAACAGGATCTATTTCTGACCCACTTTATGGCACAGCAAATCAGACAACCCCAATAAATTGGAAGATTCAGTATTTGAATGATAGTAATAATTGGGTCAATATGATAACTTTTAATGGTGCTTCTAAACGAAAAGATGGCACAAAGGTTATTAAGGAAGATGGTTATGTAGAGTTAGCCTATGGACTTATTATCCCAGACAGATATTCAGATATTTTTATTAAAGCCGAAGAGTTTGCAAATGTTGTTTTGTTACCTGAAGAAGCATTAGACGGGTACGCATATCTTATCAGGGCAAATGAAGATGAAATAGGAACATACTATATTTGGACAAACGGACATTATGAAACTTTTACTCCTCAATATGGATGGTACCTTCAAGAAGAAACTGTAGATAGATTAACAAACTTTGTTACAGATCTAACTTCACCAAGTCAATATACAAGTTCTTCTAGTGGCAAGAAAGAATATAGAGAGTTTTCTTATATCAATGGACTAAGAGTTGTTGTAGATACAATGAATAAGGTAGACTCATCCTTCGATTTGATTGAATTATCTCCTAGACTTACAGTTGATTTATCTGGAAAAACTATGGATTTTACTGTTACAAAAACTGCTGGAGATATTGGAAGTAACGGTTTACCAGTAGGGCAACTGCTTGCTGCTACAGGCAATATGACTATTTTTGATTATGATGATTCTTTTAATCCAAATAATTCTAATAGTATTATCGCTAATTATGCAAAGAATAATATTCAAATTAAGTTCTATGACATCGTTGTTGATATCAATGGATATGATTATTTTATTCCAGTAAAAACCATGTACTCAGAAGGTTTTCCAGAAGTCAGTGTTGGTAACAAAACTATTACGCTATCACTCAGAGATATGTTCTTTTACTTAGAATCTATTATTGCGCCTCAAACTTTGGCGACTAGCGCATCACTTAGTTACGCAATATCCTTATTGCTCGACTCTATTGGATATTCCAATTATGTATTTAAAAGAATTCCCAATGAGCCAGAACTTGTCATTCCATATTTCTTTATTCCACCAGATAAGACTGTAGCAGAAATTCTAAATGATCTTGCTATATCAACACAAACAGCAATGTTCTTCGATGAATATAATAATTTTGTTCTCATGAGTAAAGAATATCTAATGCCAAGCACAGAAGATAGATCAACAGATATAACTTTGTATGGTTCGGATGGCATGTATGATGATGGCGTAAGAGAAAATTTATCAACATCTAGAATTTCTAATATTATTGAAGTTTCTTCACAAGAAAATTCTGTGTATAACGATGGAAAGATTAACTATACAACCAGATATATCCAAAAGACATTTGGTTCATTAAAGCAGGCAAGTATGATTGATAAGGATAAGACATGGATCTATAAGCCTGTTCTGCTTTGGGAGGCAGTAGGAACAGATTCTACCAAGTCTTCTAATGATCAAATATCTTCGCAATCAAGTTATGTTCTTGGAGCAATCCCATTAAACTCAACATTGACAGATGCTGTTCCATATGTTGCAAATAATCAGATTCAAAATAATACAATTGATTTGGGGGAAGGAGTTTATTGGCTGACTCGTAATTCTGGATATTTCTATGCAAATGCTGAAATTATAAAATATGATGCTGTGCAATATAGCGTTAGTGGAATTGGAAATGTTTGGATAAAAAATGCACAAGAATATCAAAACTATTTTTCAAAAATTGGATTTAATGGAAAAATTTACCCAACTGGGTTAATACGTATCTATGCTGAGCCAAATTGGGAAATTGTAAATGATAAGTATGTCCTAACAAATGGACCAGTAGCAAAACATGGACGTGGACAGTTTGGTACAACTCCAGTAGTACACAATGCGGGAATCAGTTCTTACTGGTCTGACAGCAACACTGTTAGAGGGTGTACAATGAATTCAGAATATCTGTTTAGCCTTAACAGTCAGTCTACAACAAATACGCCTTATGTGGTTGGCGCAGCAGGAGTAAATAACACGCTTGCGAAAAGATCAACTAGAAATGGCATTATTAAAAACTTTTTATCCAATACTTATATTTCAGAAGCAGATGTAAATGGGTATACCTCTCCTAGACCAGGAACAATTCAGTCATCTGCCCTGATTCTAGAAGGCCCATCTTTTAGCACAACTGAAAAATCAATCGACTTTATATCTTATGTTCACAAACCTCTTACAAACAAGTTTAAGCATTTTGGAACACGTATGAGAATTGTGGGTAAAATTGAAAATAATGAGACACGTGGTCAAACGCCTATTGGCAGTGTTACCTATTATGTAGTTACTGGATCTCAACCAAATCAAAATATTAATATTGGTGGTGGCTCTGGTGGTTTGGCAGTCATGCTTAATCCAGAAACCAACAACGGATATTATTTTGAGATCGTAGCACTGACAGAAAATAATATTGAAAACTATTCAAGTGCTCCAGACACACTTCACAATATTATCTTTTATAAGATTGGGAAAAGCCCTACGTCCTCTGAGGCTATTCCAATTAAATTGTGGGGAGGACTGTCTAACATTCTAGTTGATGATGGTAAATTTACTGGTCAATATAGAATGACTGGAGAAACCAATCCAACCGTTTATGACTTAGCAGTAGAATATCAGGACATTGGATCTTTAAGAAGATTTTACCTATACATTAATAATAAATTAATTACTACGGTTGATGATAGTAATCCGCTTCCTGTTTATAATAATATGGCTTTATTTACAAGAGGTAATACAAGATGCATGTTTGAAAATATTTATGCTTTGGCAAACAACTATGCTCAGAATACAACCTTCGCCCTAGATACTCCAACACTGTCTGCAATTAATGATTCCGAAATATCTGCAAATGAATCTTTTTCAAAATATGCAATGAGTGGAATTATTCAGTCAACCTATCTTTCTGGTATTAGTCCAGCAGAGCCACCTAAATATAATATGTACTTTGAAGAATTTGGAACAATTATGAGAGAGGCTTCTTACTTTAATGTTCGATATGATAAGGCTTATCCAGCATTATATGCAAAACTCTCTCCCACATTTAATAGAATTAAGGGATATGCTGTTTCTGGATTTAGGGCTGGATCATACGGAGCAGAGTTCCTAATTTTTAATGCAACGGATACAGCACTAAGTTTGGATGAAACAACTGGAAACTATTTAAGAATTCAGGGAATTACATTTACACAGCAATCCCAAAATGAATTAACTGTTGACGCCTATTATGAAAAAACAGGAGACTTCACTAATCCAGATTTTGCTGGTGTTGATTTTGTTAAATCTCCAACCAAGGCATCTCAAGAGTACGAAGACATTAAGGTTAGTAGAATTACTTATGGTAAAAAAGATTTTACACTAGATACCCCATACATTCAGACACGAGATGACGCAGAAAATCTTTTGTCGTGGGTAATATCAAAAGTATCTAAGCCAAGAAAATCTGTTGGATTAAAGGTTTTTGGTTTGTCGACTATTCAGTTGGGGGACATTGTGAATATTGTGTATAAGAATTCCGAAGGTATTGATCAGATAACTCCTGAGTCTACACGATATGTTGTGTATAATATTGAGTATGCAAAAAATGCAAGTGGTCCAGACATGTCAATCTATCTTAGCGAGGTGGCATAATGGTTAGTTCTACACCAAACACACCATCGTCAACTCCATCAACCTCATCTTCTGGGGTAAAAATTCCAACTACAGATATCATCCTATATAACGATGAGTCTACTCCAATCGAGGTAATGTCTGATTTAATTTTTGAAGATATTGGTGGGCAAGAAATAATTAATATTGCAAGAAATGATTTAGTGAATGGACAGAAGGTCATTTATCAGCCAATTAAAAATTTAACTAGTTTGGCATTTCAGTATAATCCTCAAAACATTTTAGGGCTTCAGGATACAGCGGAGTCATATTTTAATAAGTTTTCTATTAAACTAGAAAATACAATCCCAGATGTTGGGACTGGTCCAAATGGTGAGACAGTTTATATCGATCCAGACTCTGGAGATTTAGTGATTAATGTTATTAATTTAAATAATGATGAGCAGGTCGAGGTTCAAGTTCTTAACAGTGGGACTATATTTAATGATACAATATATGAGGTGGAATAATGATAACTAATACTGGTAAAAATATTTTAGCAAAGTACCTAATTGGGCAGGCACCTGCTTATGCGTCACATATTGCCATTGGCTGTGGCGCAAAACCAGTTAATACAGATGCTGTGCTTGGTGACTACTCTGCCAAAAAGTCTTTAGATTTTGAAATGTTTAGAGTTCCTATTGTTTCACGAGGGTACGTAAATGAAAATGGTATTGCAAAGATTGTTCTCACTGCAGAACTACCAACAGAAGAAAGATATGAAGTAACTGAAGTTGGAGTATACTCTGCTGGATCAAATCCAGTAGCAGGGGCATATGATAGCAAAACTATCTATGCCTTTACACAGGATGAGAATTGGGAACATCACAGTATTTCTAATCAACAATCAACATCCATTCCAATTGTTTATGAGCCACTAGATGGATCAGATAGTGATAACGTTATTCATCAGACATACTCAGTATTACAAACAAATGCAGATAATAAGATTTTTACTAATCCAGATAGAGTTGCTAGGTATGAGCGTTGTAGGTTTTTTAATAACGTTGTAATGATGGCAGGAGATTCTGGCAATTTGACTGTCCAAGATGGACACATTATAGTTGATACTGAAACATCAGATCACATTCATCTAACTGGAGCAATTTTGGATTTTAATAAAAATGCACCAACTGATGAACTAAAGTTTGCTTTTTCTGTTGCAAATAAAGATGGGCAATCTACTGCAATTCCAGAATCTGTAAGGGTTTTGATTAACTTCTCATCAACAGATGTTTATGGAACTGGAGAGTATGCAAAGTTTGAAGCAATTATCAATTCCTCCGATTATGATTTTGAGAATAACAGATATTTCGTTATTACTCGTAAACTAGAAGACCTTATTAAGAGTAATGGATTTACCTGGGCCAATGTTGATGTTGTTCAAATATTTGTTTCTGTCATTGACAATGGGGAACCCTCATCTGACTTTTATGTTTGCATGGACGCCATAAGATTTGAAAACACAAATACGGCAAATTCTTTATATGGAATGACTGGATATTCTGTAATTAAAAACACTAATGCAGCACCAATTGTTAAAATTGCTAATACTACTAATTATGTAGAATTTAGATTTGCAATGGATGTACAATAATGCCAACCCCAGATGCAGGAATAAAAAAGGTTATCATTCCTAAGAAATCTTTACCAGCAATTTTTGGATCTGATCATAAATATATAGTTAGATATAGAGTTGTTTCAGAAGACCGAAATAGATTTTCTCATTGGTCTGCACAGCATAAGATTGCTGCCCCAGCAATTGATGAAATTAATTATTCAGTAATTGTTGAGCAGGACGTTAATGTTATTAGATTAGTCTGGGAAAAGGTAGAAAATATATCAGATTTTGATATTTATGTCAAGTGGGATAATGGTTCCTGGGAATTTGCTGGGTCAACTATAACAAATAACTATACTAGTTTAATTAAAAATAATGTATCAAGTTTTCAGTTCGCCGTTCAAGTACCCACATTTCCTAAAAATAGATTTGCCACCTCAACTCTTTTTGAGACAGAAATAACAGAACTTTGATGGTATAATAGAATAATGGCTAAGATTCCACTACCAGAAAGAGGGCAACCGCTAGATGTTGCCTACCTATATCAAATGGCAAACGCCATTAACGACCTATCATCACAGGTTTCACCAGCGATGTATAAGTATGTTACAGTAGACACTCCTGGGGTCGGAAAACAGAGCGTAAAGGCTTCAGAGGCACGAATTTTGGGTGGGTATATAGATGTTGTATCAAGTTCTACTAAATCGGCTGGAAATGAAGTAGCGTTTTCGTATGACTTCCCAGCAGACTTTAAGTATGCCCCTATAGCAACCGCAACTCCTATCAACGTTGGTGGAACTGATGCTGGTAAAAATGTTACGGTAGTTTTGAAAACTGTCACAACCTCTAAGGTAGAGGGTATTGTTAGATTTAATTCAACTGGAGATTTGTCAGTTGCTGTTAACATTATTGTGATCGGTATACCTAACTAATGCTAAAGTGTTCTAAATGTAATAAAAGAATGTTTATAGATAGAAGGTTTAGTGAGCCAGGACATCTAGAAACATATTGCTTGGCTTGCGGATCACGAAAGTTTTATCATCCGCCAGAGGATTCAGAAGAGGGACTATGGCTGTTAAAAAAGGAACAATTGAGAGCGAAGGCTACAATAACGCCCCTATAATTCCTGGCAATAAAAAAGTTTGGTTTTTGAATGGTGATCTTGTTAGGGTACACCACCTAAATAAGTCAAATGGAATTATGTCTGTTTATAATATTACAAAAGATCAGATTGAAAGTTGTTTAATTAATGATTTTAAAAACAAAAGAGAAAAGGCATATACTGTTGGAGAAACAGCAGAACTTGTCAATAGACATAAAAAATATATGCCAAGCCTAATGAAGCGTGGAGTTATTCCATTTCCTATGGGCTCTCAAAAAGGTGGTGCAAGAGGATTTCGTGTTAGATCATATTACTCGCAATCGCAGGTTTATGAGATCCGTGATATACTTGCTACATACCATATTGGTAGACCACGAAAAGATAATTTAATAACAAATGATATTACTCCCTCACGCCAAGAGTTGACAAGGCGTATGGGAGAGGGTATACTTACATATACAAGAACTGAAGACGGTAGATTCATTCCAATCTGGTCTGAGTCTATTTAAAAATAGAAGGGTATGAAATGGAAAACGAAACAACAAAGGTTAATGTAACCTTGGGATATACGCTCAACCTTGGAAACTTTCAATCACTTAGACTTGATCTTGGAGTCATTGATTCAAAGCGTGATGGAGAAAATACAGAACAGGCTTTTGAACGTGTTTATAAGTTTGTTGAAGACAAACTAACTGAAAAGATTAATGAAGCCAAAGCAGAAATGAACGAGTAATGGCAGAACGCAAAGACCGAATGGCTTTGCTTTCTCGTTACAGCAAGTTACATACTGTTAGATATGAGCAAAAGCCTTCATTAAATCTAAATGTAGAGCAATGGGCAGCAGATGCGCTTATAGAGTCATACGGTATTTCATCGTGTTATGATCTATTAGAGTATTACTTTAATGTATCTAACAATCCAAATTGGAATTATTTTGCATACAATGCAGAAAAGATCTTGCAGAATATTAGAGATGCACAACAAGATATTGCAGAAAGAGAAGAAAGAAGAAGACGGGCTAAGGAGTGGTTAAGTGAATAATACAGAGGCAAAGTTAATTTCTGCAGTACTGCAAGATAAGCAGATTCATGTTTTGCTCCAAGCCAATGTGGACAATCTACTACGAACACACAATGATGTTTGGCAGTTTATCAGACAATACTCAGAGCATAACGCTTCAGTTCCTCCAGTTAGTTTGGTTGTAGATAAGTTCAGAGACTTTGTTCCAGTTGATGGCATAGGTGCAACAAAACACCACCTAGAAGAATTGCAAACAGAATATCTAAATGATAGTCTAAAAGATATCTTACGCACAGCAGCATCAGATGTTCAACAAGGACAGGGTTCTCAGGCACTAGAAAGTCTAATTACAAAAACATCAGAACTAAAAAAGAATACTTCTGCTATTCGAGATATCGATGTAACAGACCTTGAATCTGCACTCGCCTATTATGAAAATGTAAAAAAGCAACAGGAGTTGGGTTCAATTGGAATTAAAACTGGCCTGCCAGGGTTTGACAATTATCTTCCTGCTGGAATTATGCCAGGACAACTTGGTGTCTTCCTTGCGTATCCAGGTATTGGTAAGTCATGGCTATCCTTGTACTTTGCTGTGCAGGCATGGAAGCAGGGTAAATCACCTTTAGTAATTTCCCTTGAAATGAGTGAGACGGAAGTTCGTAACCGTGTGTTTACCATTATGGGTGACGGACTGTGGTCACATAGAAAATTAAGTTCAGGTTTGGTTGAGTTGGATATGCTTAAGTCTTGGCATGCGAAGCATCTATCTGGTAAACCAGAATTTCATATTGTTTCCAATGACACTGGTGGAGACATTACCCCCTCAGTACTTCGTGGAAAGATTGATCAATACAAGCCAGACTTTGTTATTGTTGACTACCTACAGTTGATGTCACCAAATCAGAAGTCTGACAATGAAACGGTTAGAATGAAAAATCTTTCTAGAGAGTTGAAGTTGATGGCTATTTCAGAAGAGGTTCCAATTATTGCAATTTCATCTGCTACACCAGACGATGTTACAAAGTTGGATACAGTTCCTACGCTTGGCCAAACTGCCTGGTCAAGGCAGATTGCTTACGATGCAGACTGGGTTATGGCGCTTGGCCGTGGTCCAAATAGCGATATTATCGAGTGCGTCTTTAGAAAGAACCGTAATGGATTTATGGGTGAGTTCCTTGTCCAGGTTGATTTTGACAAGGGATACTACAAATATAAGGATTATGAAGATAAGCCGTTATAATATGGTATGGAAAATTTTCACCATAAGTCGATCAAAAGGTTTAATCTCAGCGGGATTATCCAAGATGAATCGTCATTGGGAAGACTTAAGCAGGAATATATTAGGCTACTTACCTCAGAGATGCGTATCTGTGGGTATGTGCCAAGAATTGATATTGACCCAGACTTTACTATAGACTATAATGAGAATAAGCAATATTTTGAATTTGAAATATCATTACATGGAGTATATGCAGGAAAGAAGAGAAGTGAATGGATACTAGGGATAGACGTAAACAAGCCAATTTATACACAAAAGAGCAAGTCCAAAGAGTTATCACAGGAGCGGGGGTAACTATAGAGGCTGAGGTAGACTCAGACTATATTATCTTCTGTCCTTTTCACAATAATACAAGAACGCCTGCTGGAGAAATTGACAAAACTAATGGAACATTTTTTTGTTTTGCATGCCACAAAATTGCAGACTTAGTTGAATTCATTATGCATATGACTGGCAGAACCTACTTTGAATCAATTAGATTTATTAAAAGCAAAGAGGTAGAAGGTAATCTGGAGCAAGATATTAATAAGGCTCTTTATGCAAAGCCAGAATTCACACCGTTTGATGAATTAATTATTAAAAGACTACACAACAATCTCTTGGCTTCAGAAAGAGGCAAGGCTTACTTTAATTATAGAAAGATTACTTCTCAGTCATGTAGTAAATTTAGTTTGGGTTATTCAGAAAAACAAGACATGGTTACTGTTCCAGTCCATAGTCCAGATGGAATTACCATAGGCTTTGTTGGAAGATCCATTGAGGGTAAAGAATTTAAAAATACACCAGGACTTCCAAAAAGTAAAACATTGTTTAATTTAAACAGAGTTAAAACATCAAGTCGTGTTTATGTTGTAGAATCATCATTTGATGCCATTAGACTTGATCAGGTAGGCTTTGCTGCGGTAGCCACATTAGGTGCAACACTTTCAAATGCACAAATAGATTTGCTTCAAAAGTATTTTAATGATATCATTATCATTGCGGATAACGATGAAGCAGGCAGTAACATGAGAACTAAGATAATTGAAAAACTTGGATCTCGTGTTTCTGTAATACAACTAGATAAAAAATACAAAGACATAGGTGACATGGATGACGATACAATTAAAAACCTTGAGTTTAGATTTGACAAATCCATATCCTCTATGCTAAACTAATATAACAATAACAAAGGAGAAACACATGAGCGTAATTAAGGGACTCAAAGACATCAATGCCCTGCTCGACAAGCCAAAGTATGAAAGCACAGGACAAAAGGTTCGCTGGGTAAAGTTAGCGGACGGTCAATCAGCAAAGGTTCGCTTTGTAGAAGAACTAGATGCTGACTCAGCAAACTATTCAGAAGCACGAGGTCTTTCTGTTGTAGTTTCAGAACACACAAATCCAAAGGATTATAAGCGTAAGGCTGCATGCACAATGGAATCAGAAGGTCGTTGCTTCGGTTGTGAAATGGCAAAGAAGGAACCTAAGAGCGGATGGAGAGCACGTTTGCGCTTCTACTGCAACGTTCTTATGAGCGATGGACTTGAAGATCCATATATTGCTGTTTGGTCACAAGGTATTTCAAAGCAGTCAGCATTTAATAACATTCGTGAATATGCACTTGACACAGGTAGCATTTCAAATCTTGAATGGAAGTTGAAGCGTAATGGTCAGGGAACTGAAACCAATTACACACTTCTTCCAAGCAAGCCAGATGCAGAACCATTCAATTGGGATGGTTTTGAATACTTCAACCTAGAAAAGGTTGTCCGTGAAGTTCCATATCCAGAGCAGGAAGCATTCTACTTTGGGTTTGACACTCCATCAGTTACCAGCACGAACATCGACTGGTAATAGATGAACTACGTAGGCTTACACGTACATACCCACTATTCCCTCTTTGACGGAATCGCTACTCCAGAAGAATACATTGACCGTGCAGTTGAGTTAGGGATGCCAGCAATTGCCATCACTGACCACGGTACTTTATCTGGGCATAGGGAACTGCACCGTATTGCAAAAGCGAAGGGTATTAAGCCTATACTTGGTGTAGAAGGCTATATGTGTCAGGATAGATTTGATACTAGAGACAAGTCTGAAAGAGACGGAGATCTAGATCTAGTCTACAACCATATAGTTCTTCTCGCCAAGAACCAAGTTGGTTTAGAAAATCTTAATAAGATTAATGAAATTGCTTGGACAGAAGGATATTTCAAGAAACCAAGATTTGACTTTGAGATTCTTGAAAAATATTCAGAAGGTATTATTGTTACCTCTGCGTGTCCAAGTAGTGTACTTGTTAAGGCATTGGAGAATAATGAGTTTGCGGTTGCCAAAAAGCACATTGAATGGTTTAAAAGAGTGTTTAATGATGATTATTACATTGAGGTAATGCCACACAATCCTGCAGAAATCAATAAACAACTTATTGCCCTAGCAGACGAGTTTGATATTAAGGTTGTAGTAACCCCAGACTGTCACCATAGTTCAGAAGAACAAAAAGAAATTCAGGAATTTAAGTTATTGCTTAACACACATGTTAAGATTGATAAAGAACATACTTTTGAAAAATCAAAAAAGTATACTAATATGATGGAGCGCCTAGACTATCTCTATGGACATGATCGTCAAATTACTTTTAACGAGTTCGATATTCATTTGCTTTCCTATGAGGAAATGAAGTCTGCAATGGAGGCTCAGGGAATAGATAGACCAGATATCTACGCCAATACTCTTGAGATTGCAGAGAAGGTTGCAGATTACGGTATTCAAGAGGGCATAGATCTTCTTCCAGTACAGTATAAGAATCCAGATAAAGAATTAAAAGAACTCGCTCTTGAAGGACTAAAAGAACGAGGACTTCATGAAAATCAGGAATACCTAGATAGATTAGATGAAGAATTAAAAGTTATTAAGGATAAGAAGTTTGGTCCTTACTTCCTTGTTGTACGTAACATGATTACGTGGGCAAAGAAGGAAGGCATTATGGTAGGCCCAGGTCGTGGATCTGCAGCAGGATCATTGCTTTGCTATGCACTACGAATTACAGATATTGATCCAATCAAGCATAAACTTTTGTTCTTTCGTTTCATTAACCCAGAACGAAATGACTTTCCAGATATTGACACAGATATTCAAGACTCACGTCGTGAAGAAGTAAAAGATTATCTAGTTAGACAATATCGACATGTAGCATCAATTGCAACATTCCTTTCGTTTAAGGATAAAGGTGTTGTACGAGACGTTGCACGAGTTTTAAATATTCCACTAACAGATGTAAACAAGGTTCTTAAACTTGTAGATACTTGGGACGAGTACTGTACATCAAAAACAACACGGGAATTCCGTGAGAAATATCCAGAGGTAGAAATTTATGGTGAACAATTACGTGGTCGTATTAGAGGTACTGGCATTCACGCTGCTGGCGTTGTCACTAGTAAGCATCCTATTTTTAAATACGCACCAATGGAGACACGTACTTCTCCTGGTAGCGATGACCGTATTCCTGTTGTTGCGGTGGATATGGAAGAGGCTGAAAAGATTGGTCTCATCAAAATCGACGCACTTGGACTTAAAACTTTAAGTGTACTCAAAGATGCCCTAACTATTATTGAAGAAAGAGAAGGTAAAAAAATCGATCTTCTCAATATCGATATGGATGACAAAAATGTATATCAGATGCTTTCTGACGGGTATACAAAGGGTGTGTTCCAGTGTGAAGCAACACCATATACAAACTTGCTAATTAAGATGGGTGTTAAAAATCTTTCAGAACTTGCTGCATCAAATGCTCTAGTTCGTCCAGGAGCAATGAACACAATTGGTAAAGACTACATTGAGCGTAAGCATGGTCGTCAGAATATTGGCTATACACACCAAGTATTGAAGGAGTTTACGGAGGAAACCTATGGTTGTATTCTTTACCAGGAACAAGTTATGCAAGCATGCGTATCGCTTGGCGGTATGTCCATGTCGGAAGCAGATAAAGTTAGAAAGATCATTGGAAAGAAAAAAGATGCTAAAGAATTTGACATCTTTAAAGATAAGTTCATTGAAGGTGCAAGTCGCTTTGTTGCTCCTAATACTGCTCGTGATCTGTGGTCTGACTTTGAAGCGCATGCAGGATACTCTTTTAATAAATCCCACGCCGTTGCCTACTCCACTTTATCATACTGGACAGCATGGCTAAAGTACCACTATCCACTAGAGTTTATGTACTCACTATTAAAAAATGAAAAGGACAAAGATGCACGTACTGAATACCTTATTGAGGCAAAAAGAATGGGCATTAGCATTAAACTTCCTCATATTAATGATTCAGATATTGATTTTAAGATTGAGGGCAAAGGTATTAGATTTGGCTTGTCAGCAATTAAGTTTATTTCAGATAAGATTGCTGAAAGATACATTGCAGGGCGTCCTTTTAAGTCGTATGCTGAACTTGAGGAGTTTACTTTTACAAAGGGAAATGGTGTTAACTCTCGTGCTCTTCAGGCTTTACGAGTCACTGGTGCAGCAACATTCTTAGATAACCCACGCAATGATGAAGAGATTAAAGAAAATTTGTATGAATATTTAAATCTACCAGAGTTTAATCTTACAGTTCCATCTCACTATTATGCCTTTATTACTCCTGCAGAGGATTATGAAGAAAAGGGATCATTTATCATGATGGGGATGATCAAGGGAATAAAGAGAGGTACTGGCTGGTCTAGAGTTGAACTTCTAGATAAAACTGGTAGTGTTGGAATCTTTGACGAGGAACAGTCGTCGATTGAAGCAGGAAAGACATATCTGTTGTTAGCAAATGACAATCGTATAGTTTCTGCAGTACCAATCGATGAGTTAAAAACATCTAGTCATGCATTAGTAAAGTTTTTAAATTACCGTATGCTACCATATAAAGATGATGAAATGTTTGTTGTTTCTTTTAAGCCAAGAGTTACAAAGGCTGGAAAGAAAATGGCATCTTTAACAGTTGCAGATGCATCTAGAGATTTGCATTCCGTGACAGTGTTCCCTACGGCATTTGCAAAAGCATATATGAAAATTGAAGAGGGAAGTGTTTACAAGTTTAGTTTTGGCAAGACAAAAGACGGTACAGTTATATTGGAGGATATAAATGCTTGATGATCTAGCAGAGCAGTTACATAAGACTGCTGTAGAAAAAGGCTTCTGGCCTGAAGAAACAGATGATATCTTTATTGCAAAACAATGCATGATGATAGTATCTGAAGTGACAGAGTTGATGGAGGCTATTAGAAAAGATAAAGGTGAAGAAGAGATTGCTTTAGAAACAGCAGATATCTTCATTAGAACCCTGGACTTGTATGCAGGTTTGGTTGAGGCTGGATACACAACTATTTCTTTAGATTATGCTCTCCAAGAAAAGGCAAATATTAACAAAGACAGACCACAAAAGCACGGGGTGAGATTCTAATGACAGTTACAGTAGAAGATGTTTTGGCACAACTAAATCCAAAACTACGCAAAAGTATTATGTCTGGAGATGCTGTTCCGCAAACCGAATATGCTAAAACTCCTAGTTTCGGGCTAAACCGTGCACTTAATGGAGGACTTCCATATGGTAGACAGGTTCTAATCTGGGGAAGCAAGTCTAGTGCAAAATCTTCCGTATGCTTACAAACAATTGCTTTGGCTCAACAGGAAGGAAAGATCTGTGCCTGGATTGATGCCGAAATGTCGTATGATAAAAACTGGGCAGCAAGTTTAGGTGTAGACACTTCTAAGTTGATTGTATCTACAGTACGAACAATTAATGAGATGGTAGATGTGGGTGTACAATTGATGGAGGCAGGGGTTGATCTAATTGTGGTAGATTCAATTACATCACTTCTTCCAGCAATTTACTTTGAAAAGGATTCAGATGAACTTAAGCAACTTGAGAACACCAAGCAAATTGGAGCAGAGTCTAGAGACTTTAGCAATGCATGGAAAATGCTTAACTATGCTAACAATAAAGTTAAGCCTACTCTCTTTATCCTTATTAGCCAGTCTCGCAATAATATTAATGCTATGTATACTAGCCAGCAGCCTACTGGTGGTCAGGCTACTAAGTTTTATTCCTCTACGGTTATTAAACTATTTTCGTCAGAATCTGACAACCAAGCATTGAAAGGAAAAATACATGTTGGTGACAAACTTATTGAAGAAAAAGTTGGTAGAAAAGTACGATGGGAATTACAGTTTTCCAAAACTTCTCCTGCTTTTCAGTCTGGTGAATATGATTTCTATTTTAGAGGTGATAGTGTTGGGGTTGACAGTATCGGTGATTTGGTTGATACTGCTGAATCACTTGGCATCATAAATCGTACTGGAGCCTGGTATCAGTTAGAAGATGGAACAAAAATTCAGGGACGAGAAGCATTCATTGCAAGAGTAAGAGAGGACCTTGATCTACAAGATATGATTAAGAATAAACTTAATGGCTAGTTATACTGTCTACGAAGGAAAGTTTCTTTGTCAAGTATGTAAAAAAGAAGTGGGCACTTTAAGACTATACGCAAATGCTATGGAGGCTACATGGATGTGCAAAGATAAGCACTTATCAAAAGTTTCTTTTGCTACAAAGAAAAAGAAAGACTACCTCGATAGGGGTGAGGTATAATTAACTTATGAATGACTATTTTAATAGCAATACTTTTCCAAAATATATAGATCTTGTTAATAAGCAAGAAAAGGTTCCTGGACAAGATTTTGATGCTGTAGTTTTTAATAATATATTTTCAGAAGAAGAGTGGAGGCATCTTAAGAACCAATTTGATTTTTGTCCAGATGAAAACATAGATGTTCAGGGATATGCTGGTCTAGGAACTTTGCCAGTAAAACTTATGAATGAAGAAATACTTATTGCAAAAATTGAAAAAATGGCAAGTGATGCAGTTGGTGAAGAACTAGAAGTGTTAGAATATGGTGGAACTAGATATAGCCCTAGGTTTGGCTGGTATCCAAAACTTGGTCCGCATTATGATGCAAGGCCAGTAGAAATATTTGTTTTTGATTACCATGTACATTCTGATGAAGACTGGGGAGTTTTTATTGACGGCAAAAGGTTTAATTTTTATAACAATGATGCTTTATTGTTTTCTGGAACAGGCAGGGTACACTGGAGAGAGCAAATGCTCTTAAAAGAAAATTCAAATGTTGATTTAATATTTTTTTGGTTACAGCATAAAAATCCAAAACCAATTTCAAAACAACATGTAGAAATTATGAGAAGTAGAGCATCATTGATTATTGAAAACATAGATCCAATGCCAGGACTTGAGATAAAGCAATGGTGGGAGCCTGTACAGATTTCAGATAATACAAAAATCTTTCCAGATTTTAAAAAAATAAGTACTGATGATTTTAACCCATTAGATCATAATACTGTCTATAGAAACGTTGTAGATTTAGAGATGATAAACGATTTTTATAAAGATTATTATGTAGGAGATAGCCTGTCTAAAAAAGTTATAAATTTTATGACACACATTCATGCCGAATCAAAAATAAAATTTTTAGATAGTTTCTTCATGAGGTATGATGCAAGTAGTGATTCCAGCATATCCAGAATTGACGATCACAAGAATATTATAAGTTTAGCCATCAACTTAAAGTCCAGCACTGATTGTAATATATATGTAAACGAGAATTGTTTTAGTCTAGGCCACCTAGGTGGACTTTCGTTATCCCCAACAAACCAAAAAAGTTTTATAGATACAAATAGTTTTAAAGAAAATGATTTTGTAGATATGCTATTTTTTAATTTTATATTGGAGCCAAGTAATGAGTGAAAAAAATGAAAGCAAAAGGATTGGCGCAAAACAGCATAAAAATTCTGGCAGAAATACCAAAAAGGGTGATGCAACTTGGAAGAACTTTACAGTTGACTTCAAAGAGTGTTCTAAATCTTTTAATTTAAATAAAGATGTCTGGGCAAAGGCAGTCACAGACTCTATAAAAAACAACAATGATCCAGCAATTTTTATAATTTTAGGAGAAGGAAATTCCAAAGTTAGACTTGCAGTAATAGAATTGGGCGTTTTAGAGCAAATTATGGACGGTATGGTATAATAATTATTATGATATCTAACCCAACTACATTACAAAGAAGTCCAGAGTATCAGGCATTAGTAGACTCTACTGAATCAATTATGTCACAAGATTTTAATCCAATAATCATTGATAATGTATTTACAGAAGAGCAGTTGGACCATATATATTCTATGGTTAGAAAAACTCCTTACGAACATTTGAAAGTAGCCCCATGGGGTGGGCAGTGTTCTTGGCAGTCTACAAACTTTGATAATACTATTGTTGATAGGATTAATGAAATAGGTTTAGAACTAATGGGAGAGACTGCAAAATTACAAAGAGATTATTCCTTTGTCAGATATAGTGAAGAGTTTGGATATAAGCCAAAGTTATTCCCACATCAAGACAAGCGAGAAAAGCCAAGATTTTTATTGGATATACAACTTAGGGCTGATGAGCCATGGGGAATTGTTGTTGAAGAAACAACATACTATTTAAAAAACAACCAGGGTATTTTATTTTCTGGAACAAACCAGCAACACTGGAGAGAAAAGAAAGAACTAAGTCCACACTCAAGAGTTGACATGTTGTTTTGTAATTTTGAATTTACAGATGGCAGAGATTTTGAAGAACATTATGACAATACAGCGCTTAAGAGATCAATATTTTTAAGACAAAAACATAAGTTGGAAGATAATCCAATTAAAGTAGAGAGAAATATAAAGGAGTTACAGTGAACTATTACGAAACACCAAATACAGTTGTTGAAAATGTATTTACACAAGATGAGATAAATCAAATTTATCAAGCAGTAGGAAACAATTCTGGGGGCGAATTTATTCAACCACACGCACAGGCAAATACTTTTATTAAATTGCCAGATGCAATTGTCGAAAAAATTGAAAAACTTGCAAGAGAAGTTTCTGGTAATGAAAACCTTGTGCTTACAGAATATTGTCATTCACGTTATCAAAATGTTACTAGTAACTGTGGAAAATTTCATTTTAAGCCATCCCTTTTCCCGCATTTCGATGAAACATTTAAGGAACCAAGATTTACTTTTGATGTTCAACTAAATGCAAATTTTGACTGGCCACTAATTGTAGAGCCAGATACAAAGTTTGTTTTAAAGAATAATCAAGCACTTACATTTTCTGGTACACATCAAATTCATTGGAGAGAGCCAGTACATTTTACAGATGATCAATACGTAGAAATGTTATTCTGTCATTTGTCTGATCCAACTGAATTGCCAAAAAGCGAAGAAGTAAATAATACTGTAAGAACTAAGGCAGCAGAGTACAAGAAGGTATTCTTTGCAAATGGTGGCTTTACTAATGAAACAGACTGATATAATTCAAAAGGTTGGTAAGATGCATGAGTTTCTTACTGGATTTGAAAAATATAATAGAGAAGTTCCATTCTATATAGAAGATGTTTATTCCCCAGAAGACTTGGCGGAACTTCGTGATATTTGGAATAAAAATCTAGAATTGAAGCCAATTGTATATGGTCCAAATGAAAAGCACGACGTAGATCAGCACGATCTAAATACAAGATATAGACCAAAACAAATTAAGAATATGTCACGCCTACTTCTTGAATTTGATATGCCAAAACATATAGAAGCAAAACTAGATAAGATTGCTAAACCAGTTTACAATGGAGACATCGCTTTATGCCACTATAACTATATCGAGTATAATTTAAAGTACGGAGATGGAAATGATCCAATCCTGCCTCCACATTTAGATGGAGATGAAAATCTAGTCACGCTCAACACTAATATTAGTTCTAACATTGATTGGGATTTGTATATTGATGGTGTTAAGTATTCTTTATATCCTGGACAAACCATTGTCTTTGCTGCTATTAATCAAGTACACTGGCGACCAAAGAGAAAATTTAAAGATGGAGAATATCTAGAGATACTTAGCGTAGATTATTGTCCTGTAACTAATTACAGATTTACAGGGCAATCCAATCCAATTGATCCAATGCTTTTCCCAGAAGCAAGAAGAGCGCACACAGAGGCCGTACAAAGACATCCTAAGTCTATTGCTGCATGGAAAAAGTATGAAGAAGATCAATCAGGTATATAAAAACTTTTATACAGATACAGAATATCACACACTATCTGAGTATATAGAAAAGTTTGCAAGGCATTCTTTTAATTATACAAAAGAATATGAGTTGGGTAGATACTACGGTGTCATTAAAGACGTATGGAATACTGCAGTCTGTATTGGCAATTTCCCAGAAGATCTTTTATTGAAGACACAAAAGTTTGCAGAAGAACACTTCGGCGTTAAAGATTTAGAAATCTTTGACATTATTATAATTAAATATTGTAATGATTTTGGTTTTATTCCAAAACTTGATCCACACAAAGATGGTGGCACTTTAAAAAAATATACTATTGACTACCAATATAAGGCAAATGTTGATTGGGGAATTTCAGTTGAAAATGATATTTTTGTTTTAAGTAATAATGAAGCGCTTACCTTTATAGGAACAGAGCAAAAACATGGAAGACCTGATAGAATATTTAGTGATAATGAATATGTAGAAAATATTTTTTTTCAATTTATAGAAAAGAGAAAACAAAATGAGCAATGAAACAACAATAGAAATGGTAAACGGTCTGTCTGAAATTGCAGACTATATGGAAGATGAAGAGTTAACACAGGCTCTTACCTTTATTGCAAAGGTAATTATTAAGCCAGACATTCCTCTTAATGTAGCAACTGTAGAAATCGTAAGATTGCAGGCAATTGCTGCAAAGATGGCCTTTAAAGCAACATGGATGGCAAACGTAGATAAGTCTGATCGTGGAAAGAAAAACCTATACTACACAGCAGCAGAGTCAATTAATAATTTGGTCTCAGCATTAAAATACATCACACGATAGTCTGATATACTTATATACAACAGAAACGAGAAACAAATGACAAAAAGTTTACTACAACAGGTTATGCTTAAAGGTGAAAATAGAAAGAAGGCAGAGGTTCATCCCATTGATCCTCAAGGTCTTGTGAAGGCTATTGAGGCTGGATATGTTGCACCCAGAGGCACAAAGTTTCAAACAAAGAAAACATTTGCCCCATCCACACTTGCTTATTCTCATGGAGAATGTCCAAGATATTGGTACATAGCATTTGAGGGTGCAGATTTTGAAGATAACTCAGATGCACATGGTGTTGCAAATATGACATCTGGAACTTTATCGCATGGAAGAATTCAGACAGCAATGAGGGATGCAGGCATTCTTATTGATGATGAATTTAAAGTAACATATGCGGATCCTCCAATCTTTGGATATGGCGATGTTCTTTTGAATTGGCAAGGAGAAGAACTTCTTGGCGAAATTAAAACAATGATGAATGAAGCATTTGAATATAGAAAGGCTGCGGGTAAACCAAAAACTGGCCACCTAATTCAATTGCTTATTTATATGAAGATCCTTAAGAAGAGGAATGCTATCTTTATTTATGAGAATAAAAATAATCATGAATTACTGGTACTCCCTGTTGAGGTTAACGATTATTATGTTCGGTGGGTAGACCAAGCATTTGAGTGGATGAGAGAAGTTCGTAAGGCATGGATGAATAAGACATTGCCAATTAAACATTATAGGTCCAACTCAAAGATATGTAAGACATGTCCAGTACAAAAGGCATGCGCTTCGGCTGGAGAGGGAACTATCAAACTTAGTCCTTTGGAGCCACTGAATGAAGACTTGCCAATGGTGTGATCATAACTTTGAATCAAACATCAGTTATCAAATTTACTGTTCTGTAGAATGTAGAGATGCAGCAACAAAAGAAAAGATTGCTGCTAGATATTTGATAACAAGAAGGCAAAAAAGAGTTGGAAAAGTTCGCAAATGTAAGTCTTGTGGAGAAGAGTTATCCATATATAACGACGACGTACTTTGCTATTTTTGCGAAGTTAATCCAAAAGAAGTAAATAAAGCATTAAAAGAGATAAAGGATTTTTTTAAATGAGTCTTAAAGAGATTGTTTCTGGAAAACCTCCAACAACAATATGTGCGATTGATGCAAGTACTAATAGTCTTGCTTTTGCGCTATTTAACACAGAGGATGAAAATCTTGGATTTATTGGAAAAATTTCTTTTGAGGGAAATAATGTTTATGAAAAAATAATGGATGCTGGTAAAAAGGTTAAAGCAGTTTTTGATTACTATGGTGGGTTCGAGGCAATAGTAATTGAACATACTGTCTTCATGAATAGCCCTAAGACTGCTGCAGATCTTGCATTAGTTCAAGGGGCTATTCTTGGGGCAGCGGGACAAGCGGGTACCAAAGTTATTGGCAAGGTATCTCCTATTACATGGCAGAACTATATAGGAAATAAGAAGTTATCAAAGGAAGAGCAGTTCTACATTAGAACACAAAATCCTGGCAAATCAGTATCATGGTATAAAAACTTTGAAAGAAATCTTAGAAAAGAAAGAACAATTAAGTTTATTAATACTGTTTATGATAGGCATATTGAAGATAACGATGTTGCAGATGCTTGCGGAATTGGGCATTGGGCTATGAATAATTGGAATAAGGCTATTGGAGTTGACAAATAACACTATGGCTGCTAAACTATATACTAATGAGGCATGGTTAAGAAAGAGGTTTTTGATGGATAAAAAGAGTCCACAAGACATTGCAAAAGAATGTGGTGCCAGCGTGGAGACCATTTATGTATACCTTGCCAAATTTGGATTGAGGAAATCTAGACGATGAGTGAAAAATTTAGTATTGTTGTTGACCAGGTGAATCATCCTACTCACTATACCTCAGATCCTTCTGGAGTTGAATGCATTCAGATAACACGTCATCGAAATTTTAATATTGGAAATGCATTTAAGTATTTGTGGAGAGCAGGCATTAAGGATGATCAGAAGCAGATCGAAGATTTGCAAAAGGCAATTTTTTATATTAAAGATGAAATAAACAGACTAGAGGGTAAGTATGACAACTGAAGAAGATCTTGTTAAGCACCTTGATCAGGTAAATGATGTTGTAGAAGAATACCTTAAGGGTAATGATCCCACACTAATTTCTAAGCAATTGGCAATTCCAAGACAAAGAGTAGTTGCTTATATAGATGAGTGGAAGCGTATGGCTTCAGATAATGCTGCAATTCGAGCAAGGGCAAAGGAAGCATTGATTGGAGCAGATACACACTATAGCAAACTTATTTCAAAATCATATGAGGTTATAGACGAAGCATCAATGACCAATAATCTTAGCGCAAAAACTGCTGCTATTAAACTTGTTATGGATATTGAGTCTAAAAGAATTGACATGCTTCAAAAGGCTGGTCTTCTTGAAAATAAAGAATTGGCAGAGGAGATGCTTGAGATTGAAAAACGACAGGAAGTTTTGGTTGCTATTCTTAAGGATATCGCTTCTGAGTATCCAGAAATTCGAGATGAGATTATGCGTAGACTTTCTTCCATTGCAAAAGAAGAAGAAGTGATTACTGTGGTAAGTTCAAATGTTTGATGACTTTATTAGTGCTCTCAAAGATGATCATTTTGAGGAATACCCCATAGATGTAAAAACTTTTGTTGAGGGCGAAGACTTTTTGAATCAACCTCCTTTATCTCCAATTCAATACGATATTGTAGAGGCAATGAGCCAAATCTATAGAAAAGAAGAACTTCAAACAATTATGGGAAATATTGAGGGGGCTCAGCATTTTAATAAATATACTAAAAATGAAATTATTCTACAACTTGGCAAGGGATCTGGAAAAGACTTTACGTCTACCGTAGCATGTGCATACATTGTTTATAAACTGTTATGCTTAAAAGATCCTGCAAGATATTTTGGTAAGCCATCTGGAGACGCTATTGACATTATTAACGTGGCTATTAACGCTCAGCAAGCAAAGAATGTTTTCTTTAAGGGCTTTAAAACAAAGATTGAGAAATCTCCATGGTTTGCTGGAAAGTATAATCCTAAAGCAGAATCCATTGAGTTTGATAAAACTGTAACTGTTTATTCTGGCCACTCAGAGAGAGAATCTCACGAGGGACTTAACCTAATGCTTGCAGTGCTTGACGAGATTTCTGGTTTTGCTACAGAAATTACTAGCGGTAATGATCAAGGAAAGACTGCTGATAATATTTACAAGGCGTTCCGTGCATCTGTAGACTCCCGTTTCCCAGACCTTGGCAAGGTTGTATTGCTATCATTCCCACGTTTCCCAGGGGACTTTATTTCTCAAAGATACGATGATGTAGTTGCCGAAAAGCAAGTAATACAAAAAACACATAAGTTTATTTTAAATCCAGACCTGCCAGAAACACAAGAAGATAACTATCTTGAAATTGAGTGGGAAGAAGATGAGATTATTTCATATAAGTATCCAGGTGTATTTGCTCTCAAGCGTCCAACATGGGTAGTTAATCCAACACGCAAGATTGATGATTTTAAAATTGCATTCTTTACAGATATGGGAGATGCAATGCAGCGCTTTGCATGTGTACCAACATATATGTCAGATGCATTTTTTAAGCAACGTGAAAAAGTTCGTGCATCTATGACAGTTAGAAATCCATTAGATCAGTTTAGACGATTTGACGAATCTTTTAAACCAGATCCAGATAAGGTTTATTATGTACATGCTGACCTTGCACAAAAACATGACAAATGTGCGGTAGCAATTGCACACGTTGATAAGTGGGTAAACATTCAGGTTATTAATAACTATGAACAGGTGGCTCCAATTGTAGTGGTAGATGCAGTCGCATACTGGGAACCAAAGGTAGAAGGACCAGTAGACCTGTCTGAAGTTAAGCAATGGATTCAAAATCTTAGAAGAATTGGTTTTAATATTGGTATGGTAACGTTTGACCGCTGGCAGTCATTTGATATCCAGAATGAATTAAAACAAATTGGCATGAGGACAGATACTGTGTCTGTCTCTAAAAAACATTATGAGGATATGGCTATGCTGGTCTATGAGGAAAGAGTTGCCATTCCAGCCATCGAACTTTTGTTTGAAGAATTAACGGAACTTAAAATTACAAAAAATGGTAAAAATGTAGATCACCCAAGAAAATTATCTAAAGACTTGGCCGATGCTGTTTGTGGTGCAATTTTTGGTGCTATTTCCTATACTCCAAAAAACAATCTACAAGAGGTAGAGGTTCATACTTTTAGGGATCGTCCAAAAACAGAATTTGACACCCCTAAAGACAATGTGATACAATATAAACCTATGCCAAAAGAAGTCAAAGACTATTTGGATAGGTTAAAACTAATCTAAAAAAATGAAAAGAGGAAATGAATGAATTCATTTAAGAAAATCGCTCTAGGTATGGTTGCAGCCATCACCGTGAGCACACTTGTTGCAACACCTGCAAGTGCTGCTACCACAACCCTTACGGTTGGCGGATCATCACCTGCAACTGCTGGTACAACAGCAGCAACTGCAATTGCACTTCCAGTTCCTGCAGATAACTCTGTAGATTCTGCGGATGCTCTTAAGATTGCATTGACTGGCCTTGACACAGGAACAGTTGTTTCTGCAGTCGCAACCAATGGAAAGATCGTAACTGCTCTTGCTACATCAGCAGCACCAGTTACAGCATCTGCTGGTAAGACATCAGATTCAGTAAGCACAGGAACAGGCACAACTGCCGACTTCTATATTTTCACAACAACTACAGCACCAGGTTCTGTTGCAGTTACAGTTGGTGGAAATGTAACAACATACTATTTTGCTGGTACAGCAGGAGCACTTAATACAATTGCTCTTGAAGGAGCAACATCAGGTGCTGCTGGTACAACATACACAGCAACAGTTCGTGGCTATGACGTATTTGGAAATGCTAAGGGCGGAGCATCAATCAGCCTTCAGTACATTACTCCATCTGCTTCAACAACATACTCACTAACAACTGATACAGCAACAGCAACTCTTGGCTCAAAGACACAGGATGTAACACTTCCAGCATCTGGATCAGTTACACTTGTTGCTACAGCAACAGTTGCATCTGCAGTTACAGGTCTTGCAGCACCACTTGGTGTTATTGTTAAGACTGCCACAGTTCGTGATCTTGCTTCAGAACTTGCAGTAGTTCAATCACAACTTGCTGCAGAGCAGGCAGCACATGCTGCAACAAAGGCAGCAGATGCAAAGGCTCTTGCAGATGCAAAGACACTTGCCGATGCAGAACTAGCAAAGTCTAAGGCAGAAACTGCTAAGGCTATTGCAGATCTTGCAACTGTAAATGCTGCACTTGCTAAGGCTAATGCTGATAATGCTGCTGCACTTGCTGCAGTAAAGAAGGCATTTAATGCACTTGCTGCAAAGTGGAACAAGGCTAATCCAAAGTCTAAGGTTGCCACACTTAAGTAATTAAAACTTAAAGGATTAAGGGCTAGTACAAAAGTGCTAGTCCTTTTTCTTTTATAATAAAATGGTATAATAGCCTTATCAGACATCTGGTCTGCCAAGGGGGAAAGGAAAATAAAATCATTTTTACTAAAAACAAGTTTTATAGGATTGCTTTTAACACTATGGATGATCTTTTCTCCAGCAGAAAGGGCCCATGCTGACGAGGTTACTGTTCAAGTAAGTCCTTCAACTACCCCTATTTCAGATACAAGCACTGTACAGATTACAATAGAAACTGTACAAAATAATATAGATTTAGCCCAAAATACACTTTCCAATGCAGCCCAAACAGAGTCTACAGCCATAGTTGAGACTATTCAGGCCAATGTTCCAAACACAGATACCCAAACAGCAGTACAAATTGCCACTACTCAAGAGCCAATCAAAACAGCAATAGAGTCCGCTACAGCACAAGTACAGGAAGCAAATAATGCAATTCAGGATGCCCAGGTAGCGATAGATATTGCTCAATCAGCACAGGAAAGTGTTACAGAAGTAAACACGGTAGTAGATCAACTAGAAACTGCTGTTGAAGTAGCCAATATAGAAGTTGCAGAAAAAGAAGGAGTTGTTGATGCAATTACCGCAGATCTTGATGATGCTAATGACGATTTAGCAAATGCTACAACTGCCGTTACAGATCAAACTGCTATAGTTGCTACAGATCAATCAAATGTAGATTCAGCACAAGCCGTTGTCGATGCTAATACTACACCTGGATTAAATATAACAGTTTATAGCAATCCTGGAACTAATCAATCTCCATCAATGGGAGGAACTGTTGTTTATACAGGAACTGATACAAATGGTATTAGTGAACAATGGGGCAGCGGGGGACCTACTGTAAATGGTGCAACTACCACAACAACTGTTACTGAAACATTCAACGGTAATCATTTAAACACAAGCATTGGAATTACAGTAAATGGAGCAACAGTCTCAACTACCAATAATGGGGGAACATATATTGGGGCAATTGGTTTTCCAAATCCAGGATCAGACCCTTCATTGGTTGAACAAGGGGCTACAAAAAATACACTTATAACTTTACCAAGCAATACAACCTCAGCAGGATTTGATGTTTTTGCTAAAAATGGAAACTCTACTGGAATCGTTACATATTCAGATGGGACTACAGAGACATTTGTTATTCAAGACGACGTTAATGCCAATTATCCAGGATATGTACACAAAGAAACATTTACAGCGCCAGCAGGCAAAACTATTGCAACAATTCTTGTTCCAGCAGATTGGGATTATTATGCAATAGACAATGTGTCTGCGACTAGAACAATTACATCTACAACGACAGTAACTGAAGATTTTCAGGTAAGGTGGCAGGGTCAATGGACTCCACAAACAACTGGAACACAATATCTTACAGCCCCAGCAGATGATGGAGTTAGACTGTACCTTGACGGACAACTAGTTATAGATGACTGGGTAGATAAAGGTGGCGGAGGATCAACTGCTGATGTTGAAACTACTGCTGGTATAGCAAAAACATTTGAAATGTGGTATTACGAAAATGGCGGAGGGGCAAATGTTGCTTTGATGCGTTATACAGGAAGCGGATGGGAGATAATTCCAGCATCTGAATTTAGCACATCTACTGCTACTCCAGAGCAAATGTCTACATTAAATTCTGCAAAAGCAACACTTGCAACAGATACTGCTACTTTGAATACACTTATTACTACCAAAACTATTGCAGAATCAAATGTTTCTAGTATACAAACAGATTTAGCAAATGCTGAGTTAGAGTTATCAACTGCCCAAACAAATTTATCATCTACTCAAACAGATCTTATTGATGCTCAGAATGATCTAGAATCCGCTCAACAAACATTGACTATTGCAATACAAACTGCCAATTCTCTTGCAAATAATGCTACAACACAGGTCAATGAGGCAGTTACCGCTATGCAAAATGCTACACAAGTTGCACAAGATTATTATGCAGAACAGGCTAGACTTGCTGCAGAAAGAGAAGCAGCACGACAAGCAGCACTAGCAGCACAGGCTGCAAGAGAGGCTGCAGCAGCAGAAGCAGCAGCCCAAGCAGCAGCACAGGCAGCAGCACAGGCAGAGGCTCAGGCTAAAGCCGCTGCAGAAGCAGCAGCCAAGGCAGAGGCAGAAGCAAAGGCAGCAGCAGATGCAGCAGCCAAGGCTGAGGCTGATCGTATTGCTGCAGAACAAGCAGCAGCAGAAGCAGAGGCAAAAGCAAAAGCAGAGGCAGATGCTGCTGCACAGGCTGAGGCTGAAAAGTTAGCAGCAGAAGCAGAGGCTAAAGCACAGGCAGAAGCACAAGCAAAAGCAGAAGCAGAGGCTAAGGCACAAGAAGAAGCAAATGCTAAGGCAGAAGCGGAAGCCAAAGCCCAAGCAGAGGCTGATGCTAAGGCAGAAGCAGATAAAGCAGCAGCAGAACAGGCAGCAAAAGACCAGGCTGCTAAAGATGCACAAGAAAAAGCAGATGCTGCTAAAGCGGAAGCAGATAAAGCAAAAGAGGCAGAGACTGGCTTAAAGCCAAATAGCCCAGACCAACTTTCAGATACAGTAGTAAAAGAAGCACCAAAAGAAGTGCTAGTTCCACATATACAACAGGATAAGCCAGGAGTAGAAAATGGCGGAATACAATTCTTTGGAACAAAATCAGCACCTCAAGTTGTGGGGGAAGATGGAAAACTTACACCACCCGCACCGCCTCCAGGATCAGGCCTACCAATTCCAGCAGATGCGATTACAACGCAGGATACATTTATAGGGCAACCTGGAGGCACTACATTTAATGCACCAGACATTGCAGTTCCAGTATTAGTTACATATGTATGTACAGATATTACAAAAGAAGATGGGACAGTGGTACATGTTGATTTAGATGGCAATGAACATCCAATTGAGCAATGTACATATTTGCCAGCAGCGCTTGATATTATTCCAGGTGCTGGTGAAGCAATTCAAGCAATGGGTGCAGCATATGCAGCATTGGCTAATATCGGAAATGATATGAGTCCAGTAACAAGAAAGAAAGCAAAGAAGGTACTACTTGCAGTTGTTATTGCAGGTCCAGTGCTTAGAAGGAGGTTCGGATCATGATTAAAAAAATATTTGGTGGAATAATTTCAGATGTAATTGATGAAATTTGGACATTGGTTGGTCTGTTCGCTGGATGGTTAGTTCTAACTGGATCTGCAAAAGTAATCATTGGACAAGTAATACTTATTGCATTTTCAGTTTGGTTGATCAGAAATCGTATAAAGGATTTCAGAGATGAGGAATAATGAAAGATAAAGTAATTTATGTTCTAGCAATATTAGTAGGAACAGCAATCATTACTGCAATTGTTGGTGATTACGTAACAGCAGCAATGGAAACTCAAGTGACAGGTGAGCCTGTAGAAGTTTCTGCAGAAGTAATGACATTAGTCCAAACAGCACTAGGTGGTTTGATAGGAATTATTGGTGGATACTTTGGTGCCAAAGGATCCAAGAAAGGAGATGACGAATGAACGGTGTAAAAAATATTTGGAATATTCTTATGCGTATTGTTGCAGTATTTGCAGCAAACGGTCTAGCAGTTATTGGTGCTGGAGCAATCGCAGGTATCTCAACAGTTAAGGCTATTACTGTAGCAGGTCTTACAGCAGTAGCAGCAGTGGTAGAAAAGTTGGCTCGTGCATTTATGGATGACGGTAGATTAACTGCTGATGAGATTAATTCAGCATTTTCTACTACAGACAAAAATGCAGTAACTGTAGAAGATCTGGTAGTTGAAAAGCGTAGAGCAAAATCAAAGGCGTAAAAAATATATTCTCCTGATGTATGGTATACTTAAAATCTATACATTAGGAGAATATCTTTGTCTATATATGAACCACAAGACAGTCTGTTTCAAGAAAATATAGTGTTTGGAACAGTACCACTAGGAAATCCAGCAGACACATCATTCAATCTTTTTCATCATATTAATAATGCAGATATTATTATTGTTGAAACTATTACTCAATTTTCTAGATTAATTTCTGGACTTAGGGATTATCTCAATCGTATCCCCATTGGTATCCAGGTTGAGCCAAGGGCAACAGTTTATGTTTATAATCTTAGACATGACAGAGATCATATTGCAAGAATGAATGAATTTTTTATTGATGAAGCATTAAATAAAAATAAAAAGATTTTAATTGTTTCAGATGAAGGATGTTCTAACTTTTTAGATCCTGGAAGTTTTTTAAAGTTTTTTTGTGTAGAAAGAAACATCCCCTATAAAACTTTGCCAGGGCCAAATGCTATTATTGCAACTATTACTAGTGCATATGGTCCAGCCGATAATTTTGCCTTTAGTGTAGATTCAGATTTAATCGCTGAAAATGAAAAAGAAAAATATTATGGCAATTTAAAAAATCTTGGATGCTCTATAGTGTTTACTACTAATCCAGAAACAATATTAGAATCATTAAGAGATTTTCAAAAATATTTTGGGCCAGAGTACCAGGGTGAAGTATTTATTAATCTTACTAGAAAAGATGAAAGCGCAATTCGTGGTAACTTTCAAAATCTAATTGAGCGTATAGAGAAAAATCCAGAGTTGGTAAATTATTTCTGTGAAAATGAAAACAGAAGATATACTATTATGATTACTCCTCTTAATATGTATAATCCTCAAAAAGATTTGCCTCCAGAGGCGTACTAGCACTTGACCTATATAGAGGTTGATGGTATACTTGATATCTAATATCTAGAAAGGGTCTTGTATGACTTGTATTGCAGTAGTTCGTGACGAAGTAAATAATAAAATTTACATGGCTGGAGATCGTGGTGCATCTGATGACGGTACAATTTTAGCACTTACTGCACCAAAAGTTTGGAAATTGGGACCATATTTAATTGGTTATGCAGGATCAATGGATGGGGAAAGACTTCGCTATAACTTTAATCCATACGTACCTGATATCAAAGATATAGATAAGTTTATGCAAACTAAGTTTATTAAGCAACTCAAACAGTTCTATACTGATTGGTGGGTTGAAACAGGTAAAGAATCAGATTTTGGTTTAATTATTGCAGTACGTGGACAAATTTATGAGCATAGTTCTGCAGATATGTCTTTATCTAAATATACAGTTCCTTATCTTGCTATGGGTTCTGGTGCAGAGTATGCATATGGATATTTAAATGCCACTGAAAAAGCAAAAGATGCAAGAAAGCGTGTTGTTGGTGCCGTAAATTCTGCAATTAAATTTAGTCCATCATGCATGGGCCCAGTTGACGTAGTAAGTATTTAAGGATATACTTAGTATATGAATCATTCACATCAGGAAGACTTGTCTCAAGAAGAACAAGAATTCGGTATTTGGCTATCAAACGGTATTGATCGTGGTTGGATTACTCCTCCATATTGCAATACGCATGATGGTGGATATGAATATATGGGTGAAGAAGAGTTAGAAGAATGGGACGCAGGGGGCGATCCATGTTGTCATGTCGTCAGATTGATGATATCGTAAAAAATGAAAAGGAATAAAATGAAGAAAGTTATAGCAGTAATAGCAGTATTGTTTTCAGTTGTAGTACCAGTTCAATCACAAGCAGCAGATGCAAAGTCGCTCGTTATTATTGATAGTTATTTTGATTCACGTGCAGCAGGAGCAAATATTGTTTGTGCTCCAACCATTAACTGTTCAACAACAGCAAAGCCATCTACCTCAGTAAGTGATAATACAAATCACGGAAATGCAATGATTGAAGTTGCAAAAAAGCAGTCTTCTACTATTAAAATTATTGCACTAAGATCTGCAGCAACTCCAACATCAGATGTTAATGCTGGTAATTTTATTGAGGCTTTGAAGTGGGTTAATAGCAATGCGTCTACAGTTGGAGCGGTTTCGTTCTCTAGATTTTTTAATGGAACAAAAACCTGCTCTCCTTCATCAACCAACACTGCTAACTATGGTGGCGTAGTTGGAGCAGATTCTCAAATCAGATCTTTGATTTCTGAATTAAAAAATAAAGGAATTCCAGTCTTTATTTCTACTGGAAATAAGGGTAAGACTGCTCCTGTAGACTACCCAGCATGCATTACTGATTCAGCATCTGTTACTGCAAATAACTATACACAAGCAACATCAGATGCAAATACAGATTATATTGGATCACTGCCGTCTGTAATATGCTCATATTCTGGAACAATAAAGTGGTCCACAAACACATTAATTCCACAAACAACATCATCTGCAACTGCAGCAACTGCTGCAAAATGGGTTGCTACTGGTGGATTTGTAGACAAGGTTGTGCCCGTACTTCCATAGTACGGGACTATGGACTGTAGTTCAGTTGGTAGAACACTCGACTGTTAATCGAGATGTCGCAGGATCGAGACCTGCCAGTCCAGCAAAGAATGATATAATTAGATGTATTCTATAGGAGGATAACATGGCTAATAAGGGAACAAGAGAACTTCTTCTAGAAATTATTCAGAAAGAAGTTGGAACCGTAGAAGGTCCAAAAGATAACGAAACAAAGTATGGAGCATACACAAAGGCAAACTTTCTTCCATGGTGTGGCTCATTTGTAAATTGGTCAGCAAATCAGGCTGGCGTAAAAGTCCCAAATACAGTTTATACACCAGCAGGTGTTGCAGCATTTAAGAAAATGGGAAAGTGGCTTCCAGTTAAGAACAATAGGCCACAACCAGGATGGGTTGTTTATTTTGATTTCCCAGGAGGAAGAGACATTGATCACGTTGGTTGGGTACTAAAGGACAATGGAGATGGAACTGCTTGGTGTATTGAAGGAAATACATCTGCAGATGGGAAAAAGGGTTCTCAGTCAAATGGTGGGGAGTGTGCAAAGAAACTTCGTGCATATGGTCCAAATAAAAAGGGGTTGCCAGTATTTATTGCAGGGTATGGGGTAGTTGATTATCCAGATGCTCCAGCACAAGAAGTTAAAACACTTGAAGAAAAGAAGGTGGCTCTTGCAGAAGTTGCGAAATCACAAGGTGTTGATGTACCAGCAGTTAAACTCTTTAAGCCAATTAAAAAGGGTGCAAAGGGTCAAGCGGTTAAGAATGTTCAGGCTTTACTTAAAATTAATGCAGACGGTGAGTTTGGTCCAGGAACTGAGAAGTCTGTTAAGGCTTTTCAAACAAAAGAAAAAATCAAGCCAACAGGCGTTGTTGATGAAGAAACATTTCGTCGACTAAAGGGAGTTAAATAAGTGGAGTCAACTAGAAGAACACTACTAAAGACAGCAAGTTGGGAAACTTTTCACCTTGTTGGAGTTGCTGGAGTTATTTATATTTTTACTGGTGAGTGGGAGTACGCTAGTCTTGGTGCACTTCTTTATATTGGTTGGGAAGCACTGGGATATTTTATCCATGAAAGAGTTTGGGCAAAATTTGGTAAGGGAGTAAAGTAATGCGTATCAAAATTATTAAATTTGTTGTTAAAATTCTTGGTTACGAATGGGGCGGAGATAATCTCAATGCACCAATTTGGACAGTAAAAGCAAAGAAGAAGAAGTAATGCCATCGTATGACTATGATTGTATGTCATGTGCTACACGATATACAAAGGTTAGATCTATGTCTGAAGATGATCCAGGGTATACATGTGAGACTTGCAATAAGCCGTTAGTCCGTGTATACTTGAATGCAGGGTTCATTCTAAATGGATCTGGATTTTATTCAACAGACAATAGAAAGAAGTAGTATACTATGAATACAATGATGGAACATCCTTCGGCAACCAAAGAATGGCAGTTAACCGCACAAGATCGTTGTGATGCTTGTAGTGCTGCTGCATTAGTTCGTGTTACTGGTCTTAGTGGATCATTAGATTTTTGTGGACACCACTATAATTCAATTATGGATAATGCTGTTGGATATGACAAGATGATGAAATTTGCAATTACAATTATTGATGAAAGATCTAGAATAGAGGAGAACTAATTTGATTATTCAGTTAATGGGTATGGATGCTGATACCCGTGAAAAATTAGGTAGGGAGTTAGCAAGCCGTATCGATGCTTGGTATCTAGACAGTAAAGATCTTCCAATGGGCCACACACAGCCACAACAGGCACGTTGGCTACGTGTTGTTGCTAAGGTATATGATCGCAATAATCGTGGGCATATCATTACAAGTGGCTTCTTTGCTACAGCAGAAGCCCGTGAACAGTATCGTATTGAAGGTGGACGACAGGTTCCAGATTTCTCAGTATATGTAGATACAATTTCTCATGATCAATTTCATTTATTGCCAGGATATCTAGAGCGTGTAGTTCACAATGTTGATGACCATAGTCAAAACGAGATGCAAAGATTAGACTATTGGGAAGAGCCATCAGACAACGACTATGATCTTATTATCAAAAGTGCGGACTCTATTTCAGAAACAGTTGATTTCATATTGCAATCTTTTAATGAAAAAATGAAAGATTATGTGATTCAATATCGACAGGACTAGCCATGTCCAAACTTGCAGAAAATTTTAATTTTAAATATATAAAGACATACGATATATCTGAGATATCCAAAATTGTTTCTGCAAACGAAGAAGCATGGTTTTATGAGGAACCTGTAGATGGAGTATACTCTAAATATTATCCAGTTTTTGAATCCTCTATTTATTGGAATCCAGATAGCGAACCATTTTCTGTAACAAAAGAATCCGATAATGATGAGTTAATTAGTTTATTATTGCCAATTGTTAAAGAATTGGAGCAGATTCATGATGGTATACATGGAGAAGTTTTGATTACTAAACTTAGGGCTGGAAGTAGAATCCCAAGCCATATTGATAATGGAAAATATTTATCAAAAATTAGAAGACATCATATACCAATCATCACTGCTGACGAGGTTTCTTTCCTAGTTGGCAGTGAGCCAATAAATATGAAATATGGAGAATGCTGGGAAATTAATAATAATAGACCACATTCAGTGTATAATAAAAGTAATAAAGATAGAATTCATCTGATCATAGATATAATGCCAAATAAGGAGTTGGAATGATAATTCAAATTATGGGCCTACCTGGTTCTGGAAAAACAGAATTGGCTAAGGCTTTAAAAGAAAGAATTAATGCAGTTCATTTAAATGCCGATGAAGTTCGTGCTACAGTAAATTCAGATCTAGGGTTTAGTCCTGAAGATAGAATTGAGCAGGCAAGACGTATGGGGGAGATGGCTCGTCTAATTGCAAAGCAGGGGGTTGCTCCAGTTATTGTTGATTTTATTTGCCCAACAGAACTTACTCGTACAGCATTTGGTAAGCCAGATATTTTAGTATTCATGAATACAATTGAAGAAGGAAGGTTTGAAGATACCAACAAGATGTTTGAAATGCCAACAAACTATGATGTTGCTTTTATAAGCCATGAATGGGATCCAAACGAAAAGGCGTCAGTAATTATTAATCAGTTTAATTTACATGATTGGTCTGCACCTACAACATTAATGCTTGGTCGCTACCAACCGTGGCATGAAGGGCACCATGCTCTTTATGTTGAGGCTGGAAAGCGCACAGATCAAGTTCTTCTTGGAGTACGTAATACATACAATACAAGTGAAAAAGATCCATTAAAGTTTGATGAAGTTAAAGGTTATATCGCTAAGGATGAATTTATGGATGGAGCATTAGTACTAAGATTGCCTAACATCACCAATATAGTTTATGGTCGTGATGTAGGATACAAGATTGAACAAGTAGATTTGGGGGCAGATATTCATGCTATTTCGGCTACTCAGAAGCGCAAAGAATTGGGTATTTGAGTTAGGAAAAGGAATTGCAGATGCTGAAGATAGAATGGCAGCACTAATGTTTAAAGAAAGAGATAATAATGAAAGTAACTAGGGCAAGATCTTTTACAAAATCATTGAGTTATCGTATCTTTGGTACGCTATCATCATTTTTAGTGGCATATGCCATTACAGGTAAGGGAAGTCTTTCTGCACTAATTGCATTTTGGGAAACAATTGTCAAGGTTGCAATCTATTATTGGCATGAAAGAATTTGGAATAAAATAAGTTGGGGGAGAAAATAATGTATGAATACTATGTAAGAAAAGTAGAGAACGTTGTAGATGGAGATACCATTGACGTACTCATTGATTTGGGGTTTGATATCCTATTTGCATCTCGTGTAAGACTGGCGGGTATCGATACCCCTGAGTCTCGTACAAAAGATCTTGCTGAGAAAGCACTTGGTCTTGAGGCTAAGGAATATCTAAAAAAGCATCTTAAGGATGCTAAGTCTGTTGTTATTAAGACTGAAAAGATGGACTCATCTGAAAAATATGGTCGCATTTTGGGCTGGGTATATGTAGATGGAAATACCATATCTCTAAACGATATGATGATTGAGGATGGATATGCGTGGGGATATCTTGGAGATACTAAGGTTAAAGATTTTGATGCTCTTGCAAAGGCTAGAAAGAAGTCTGGGAAATGAGCCACGTACTCTACTTTACAGCCGAATGGTGCAATCCATGTCAGCGTACACGTCCTATCGCAGAAGATTTAAAGCGTGATGGAATTATTGATTTTGTTTTTGTAGATGCAGATTCTGAAACAGAACTTGTTCAAAAATTTGCAATAAAATCAATTCCTACCTATATCTTACTCAACGATGGTCGTGAGGTAAAGCGTATGAATGGTGCCAAAACAAGAGAACAATTTTTAGAATTTGTTTCAGATGAATAGTATAAAGACACAGGCAATGCTAGAACACCTTTTGTTGCAGGGTGCAATTGAGGTTTCTGGCTTTGATCCCAGTTCTGGAGAAACCCTATATTCTATAACAGATAAACTAGAAAGTGTTTCGCCAGATATGTATAGTGATATTCGTTCAGTATTTTTATCAAACATGTATGAGATGATTGATGCTGGACCAAAAATAATGCAATGGAGAATTAATGCTGAATGAAGATGATTTTATTGAGAGTTTGATATTAAATGGCGCTATTGAGGTTGCTGCTGTAGATATTGCTAGTGGGGAAATTCTTTATAAATTTACACCAAAATTAAAAGAACTTAGCCCAGAGTTGTATGAGGCACAACAGTCAATGTTTCGTGATGAACTAATGGGGCTTTGGGAAGAGGGTTTTGTAGACGTTGATCCAACAGAAGAAAATCCTAAAGTTACACTAACCCCTAAAGCATTCAGTGCTCCAGATGTAGACGGCTTAGATGATCAGAAAAAAACTACATTAAAAGAGATCATTAGAATAATGCTACAAAACTGATATAATGGTGTTGAGGTGATGAGCATGCAAATGTTTTTGGGTTCTTTAATTACATTTTTTGCTATTTTTATTATGGGCAAAATATTTTTTAAGAACATGCAAAATAATAGCCGTCTTAGTCCGTATATTTATAGACAAAGCACAATTCATCACCTAGTTCACCCATTTCTTGATCCAATGCTTTTTAAAAAAGAGCGTGGTGAATCTCAAGCAGTTAAACATTTTAATAAAACTAATATAAAAGTTGTGATAGTGGGAGAAGATGCGTTTTGGATTAAGGACAATGTTTTCTATACTGCTAAAATTGATGAGGGTGGGGTTGATAAAGATACCACAACAGCAGTTGACACAACACATATGAATAAGGTACAATTAGATAAGATGTTGTTCATAATTGATCAATTAAGAGATGGGAATAAAGATGATAGTGGGGGTTCAGGGAACTAGTAGTTTTAGCGACTACAATGTTTTCTTAAGGGCCATGGCAGTTGCCATGTCTAACATGCCTGCCGATGACAGCCAAATTAGCATTTATACAGCAGGGCCTATGAAGATTAACTCTATGGCCTCTGAATTTGTTAATCTGTCTGAACGTGGATTAAAGTTGCGTGGTAGAAAGATTAAATTATATAAAGTACCGCCAAGTTGGATTGAAGAAAATATTCAGTCTTTTAACTATTTTGCTTTTTTGAGTCAACCAAAGGAAAGAGTTTCCTCACTGGTTGAAGTTGCAGAAAATAATAATATTGAAGTTGGAATTTTTAGATACTAAGGAGAAAAAATGATTGTAAAAGATTTAGAAACAATGGAACAAATTGTTAAGAAAAATAGAAGTTTGTCTTGGGATGGTTGGACTGTTGTCAATTCTTTTCCCTCAGAAAAGGGTAGGACCTCCAAGAATGGAGCATTTGTTAACTCTAAGTGGCACTTGCAGAATCGCTATGAGCCAGGCAAGAGTGGATGGAATATCCCCGCAAAGTTTGCTGAGTAAGCCATGAGTAGACAAGAGTGGAAAGATCATGGCTCGTGTCTAGGTTACGATACTAATTTATTTTTTGATACATACGAAGAAGATGAATTATTAAGACCAGCAATAGATAAACTTTGTTCTGAATGTCCAGTAAGCAAGACATGTTTTGCTGTTGGAATTACTTCAAAAGAATGGGGTATCTGGGGTGGTGTATACTTAGAGAATGGACAAATTTCAAGAGAGTTCAATCGACACAAGGATAAAGTCAAGTGGGCATCTACTTGGCAATATTTGACAATGGATCAATAAATGCTTAATTTTAGAAATAGTAAAAATTTAGTTAATAGTGACTATATTAAATATTTTCCAGATATTAAATTTGTTTCTGTAGCCTATTGGCCAGAAAGATTTGTTATTCTTGATCAGGCTGATGATGGTGATATATTTGAAGCACAAGAGCACAAGAACAGTGTTTTAATTCATTTTAATCCTCAGTTTTATCATTTCTTAACAGACAATCTGTCGCCAATTATTTTTGAACATAAAAAAGATAAAGATGTTCATTTTATAATTACAATAGATAGAGCGGAAATTATAAATCATTATTCATATACTAGATTTTTAGAATTATTTTTAAACCATCACGGTATTAGTTATGACCTGGTAGATTTAAGTAAATTTAAAAATGTTAAAATAGCAAACTTTCGCATGTATAATTTTGCAAACTCTCAAACATTTGATGATATTACAGAAAATATAAGAGAATATCTGGAAGACTTTATTGTCAAAAAGGATGTTATTCCACATAGAAAAGTTTATTTAAGTAGAACAAAAGTTCCAAGACATGACCACAAAGTTCTGTTTGGTGACGATGATCCAAATACTTTTATGTTCCAGGATGATGAAAGAATTGATGATGAAATAAAACTTGAACAATTCATGAGAGATTCTGGCTTTGAAATTATTATTCCTGAAGAAATTCCAGATTTTATAGATCAAATAAACCTAATTAATGAAGTTAAAACTTTAGTCTCTCTTACTGGATCTGGACTTATGAATATGCTCTTTATGCAAAAAAAACAAACCGTTATTGAACTTACGACACCTTTAGTTGCTGTATCTAGACTTACCATGCATCCTTTTTATTATGTTTCTGCATATACAAGTGACATCCTGTATACAAGTATTCCTCATCATAGGAAAGTTGATGATATAATTGTAAAATTAAATAAATTTTTTGGGACATAGTTATGTTTCTATATAAACCTGAACAAGATGGTGCTTTTTTTGCGGATGAAAAAATTTTGGCATTTGACCATGGAGATGTAATATTCTATTCTCCTGGAGCAGTTGCTTCAAAAATATATAGCAATGCTACAGATAAATATAATTTTATTTCTGATCAGA